>ERZ839767.281-NODE-281-length-88851-cov-10.290407_pt1 | contig 88851 bp, 59 predicted proteins | sample MGYA00519879_ERZ839767 | MGnify/ENA primary metagenome ERZ839767 (study PRJEB31850, sample SAMEA3708852) | human gut metagenome | biome: human gut; feature: human-associated habitat; material: faeces | place: China | collected 2014 ...
TTGAAGAAAGGTATAAGGATGAAGATACCGGTTCAGACGGCGTAAATTCACTTCCGAAGCTTGAGTTATCTTATTCAGCCGGTGTCTGTTTTTTCTTATTAAAGCAGGCAAAAAGGACAATTATCAACTTGAAAATAAAGAATTCACCACCAAACATTTTTTGTATGAGAGCGTGATATTTAGCTTTCCTTTGTCAGCAGGCTTTCCAGTTCTTCGGCACTCTGCCGCAAATAGAACTGACCGCGCCATGCCACAGAGATGGCTCCGGTTTCTTCGGAAACAATGATGGCCAAAGCGTCCGAAACCTGCGATATACCCATTGCCGCCCGGTGGCGAAGTCCCAATTCTTTGGGTATGTCTAGGTTGTGGGATACCGGAAGAATACATCCGGCCGCTTTAATACGTTTTTTACTGATTACCATTGCGCCATCATGCAAAGGGCTGTTTTTAAAGAAAATGTTCTCAATCAGCCGCTGGTTAATATTGGCATCGATAATTTCACCGGTACGAATGACATCGTCAAGCGGTACATTACGCTCCATAACGATCAAGGCTCCTACTTTCTGCTTTCCCATACTGATGCAAGCCATCACAATCGGCATGATATCATCATGCTGGAGTTTTTCTTTTTTGTTGCCGGTAAGGAAACGTACCAAGGCACTGGCGTGCTGGTGCGAACCCAGGGTCAGCAAAAAGCGCCTGATCTCATCCTGAAACAGAACAATCAGCGCCAAGACTCCCACACTCACCAATTTGTCGAAAATGGAGCCCAGGAGCTTCATCTCGAGCACCTGCGATACAACCAGCCAAATAAGGATAAACACCAGGATACCGGTGAACACATTAATAGATCCGGAGGCTTTCATCAGCTTATAAGTGTAATAAAGCAGGAAAGCCACTAACAGGATATCAATAAAATCTTTTATGCCAAATTCAAAAAACACGGGACTAAAGTATTAAGGGTTAAGTATACGGGTATCAGGAACAAGCCGATACACTTTTTAATTTCTCTATCAGCCGAACCGACTCGACAGCTTCACGCACATCATGCACACGGAGAATATCGGCACCTTTCATCAAAGCTACCGTATCGAGTACTGTTGTTCCGTTGAGTGCTTCCTGCGGTGTGGTTCCAAACAAACGATAAATCATCGACTTGCGGGAAACTCCCACCAACAAGGGAAGTTCGAAAATGCCGAACTCTTCCAGATGCGCCATCAGTTCGTAGTTATGCTCCAACGTTTTGCCGAAGCCGAAACCGGGATCGAGAATAATGTCTTTCACTCCCAAGTCACGCAATTGCTGTACTTTCCGGGCAAAATAGATGAAGACCTCTTTCAGCAAATTTTCATAATGGGGCTCCTTTTGCATGTTTTGAGGAGTACCTTGCATGTGCATCATAATGTAAGGTACATTCAGGCGAGCCACCGTCGGAAACATCTGTTCGTCCATCTCACCGGCCGAAATGTCATTGATAATAGCCACTCCGTACTCCTTCACACATTCCTCAGCCACTCCGGCACGGAATGTGTCAACTGAAATGATAGCCCCCGGATGATTCCGGTTCAATATTTCCAGACCGGTACGCAAACGCCGCATTTCTTCTTCGGGCGAGATGTGTTCGGCATTCGGACGTGACGAATAAGCTCCTATATCAATCATAGAGGCCCCTTCATCAAGTATCTGACGGGCACGTGCGGCAATATCGGCTTCTGTCCGGCTTCGGCTACCTGCATAAAAAGAATCGGGTGTAACATTGAGTATACCCATAACCTGCGGAATGGAAAGATCAAGTAAACGACCGCTCACATTCAGGCTTTTGAAAATCGTTGAATCCATTTTCTGTTATTACGGTTGATTGACGCAAAGATAAAGAAAAATAAATGTCCTAATGCTATCAGCACACTAAAAATAAAGTTATCTTTGCAGCTATCAAGACTACTCAAAAATATGTCCTCCAAACCGTACCGTCACTTCATAGCACTCCTGCTGGTTTTGTTTTGTTCGCGATTCGAAGCCCAAGCCGAAGACCTGTTCGCTAAAACGGACAGTACTCTTCAACAATACTTGATCAGATGTAAGGCACAAATCAAAGATCCGGACTTTCTGCAAACAAATGATACTCTTACGCGCATGGCTCAAGAAAAAAATGACAAACGGATGCAGGTGATTGCCGTGGCCCTGAAACTGGATTATTACTACTATCAAAACAATCCGGACAGTATCCTTGTCATGGTAGACCACGTGAAGAAAATCAGCCGAAGGAATAATGAACTGAAATATTTCTACTTTGCATGGGGAAGCCGATTGATTATCTATTATATCAAACAACACCAAACCAACACTGCCATTTACGAAGCCCGGAAAATGCTTCAGTCAGCGGAGGCTGATAATTTCATTCCCGGAATCGTACAATGTTACCGTACATTGGGGACGATCTACATGACTCAATCGAATCCTAAACTGGCTTATGAAAACTTCCGGAAACAAATAGCCTTGATTGAAGAAAATGAAATAGAAGATATCAATCTGACCACTCAATATGCTTCACTCGCCCAATGCGCTCTTGAAATGCACCGCCCCGACGAAGCGCTGAAAGCACTGGAAAAAGGATCGAAATGTACCAGGAGTTCATATCAGATATTCACTGTACAGAAAGCCTATATTCTATATTATCTGGAAACAAAAGAATACGAAAAAGCCCGGAAAACACTTGTGGAGTTGGAGCAATTGTTCGAAAAAGATAAATCACTCACACTCTATAAAAGCGGATTATTCTATATACAAATAGAATACTACCGGAACACCGGACAGTACCGGAAAGCACTTGACGTGATAGAAGAGATCAAGAATGATTCATCGAGCATTAACAAATACCTGGACTATACACTCACCCAGAAACAAGGCGACATCTATTGGGAAATGAACCAGAAGGCCCAGGCTGCCCAATATTATCGGGATTATATCCTGGCAACAGACTCCATCCGAAGCCAGGAAATACAAAACTCAACCAACGAGTTCTATACCATTATGGAAGTAGAACAGCTACACAAAGAAAAAAATGAACTACTGCTGCACATGCAGGAAGAAAAATTGCAGAAAATCAATATCGCACTTGTCTCGCTGGTCATTATTCTGGTGGCAGGAACGATGTTACTTTTCCACATCTCAAAGTTGAATAAAAAACTGAAGAGATCGGAAGCCAAAGTGATACAGCAGAACAAAGAATTGGTAGAAAACGGAGAAGAATTACGCAAAGCCAAAGAACAGGCGGAAAACGCAAGCCGGATGAAAACAACTTTTATCCAGAGTATGTCACACGAAATTCGCACTCCTCTTAATTCAATCGTCGGATTCTCTCAGGTACTGAGCAACTATTTCAAAGAAGAAGATAATGATGAAATCAGAGAGTTCGCCTCGATCATCGAAATCAGCAGCAGCAATTTACTGCGGCTGATCAATGACGTACTCGACATCTCTTACCTAGACCAGTCGGAAATATTGCCCTACGATAAGCCCGAAGACATCAACAATTGTTGCCTGCTCAGCATCGAACGAACCCGGAACAGTATAAAGAAAGAGGTATCACTCCGTTTCGAACCGTCATGCGGACCACTTATGATATTGACCAACCCGGAAAGGGTAGCGCAGATACTGACCCACTTGCTACACAACGCAATTAAATTCACTGACAAGGGGAATATCACGCTGGCTTACACCATCTCGCCCACAGAAAAACAGATTGTATATACCGTTACCGATACAGGGAAAGGTATCCCAGTGGAGCAACAAGAGTATGTATTCGAACGTTTTGCCAAGCTGAACGATTTTTCGCAAGGAACAGGGTTAGGGCTTCCCATCTGTCGGATTATTGCCGAAAAGCTAGGGGGGAGCCTCATCATAGATAAGACTTATACCAAGGGATGCCGCTTTGTACTTACATTGCCGCTGATAAAAGCAGACTGATAATACCCCAAAAAGGTTGCCCCTCAGGCGGAAACCGCCCTCGGAGCAACCTAAACAAAAAAACGGTAAAGCGTTACCGCTACTTCTAATCGACGATGGTCACTCTCGCACCATTGAATACATTCAATCCCAATTTGTTCATGATGTACTTAATGGCCAACTGTGCTTTCACCGAGTTGCCCGAGCCATCCAAAGGAGGAGCAAAGGCAGATACACCGAATACACCCGGCAATACTCCCATCACACCACCACCTACACCGGTCTTGGCAGGAATACCTGAAGTATACATCCAGTCACCCGAATGTTCGTAGAAGCCTACGGTAGCAATCATAGATGTGATTTTAGGAGTCAGTTCGGCATCGAACACCTGCTTTTTAGTCACAGGATTCACACCGCCATTGGCAACCGTACCGGCAGCCACCGACAACATCTGTGCAGTTACCCCCAAAGAGCACTGGCGAGTATAAAGGTCCAGTGACATATTGGGATCGTCATAGATACGATTATAGTTCTTCAGTAACCAGGCAATAGAACGGTTATTGAAATTGGTAGCTGTCTCCGACTTATAGAGTTCTTCGATCAACTGTGGAGCAGAACCGCAAAGATCGGTAATGTTCTGTACGATGGCGTCCCATTTCTTATCTGAATTACCAATCGGAGTCACCATGGAACAAGCTGAGATGGCTCCGGCATTTACCAACGGAGTAGACGGATGGTCATTCTCCAACAAGATGGCAATGATAGAGTTAAAAGGAAGTCCGGTAGCATCCGCACCGATCATCTCAAGCACTTTCTGTGCCCCGTATTGGCGGAGAATCAGAATGGCTGTATGCACTTTAGATACGGATTCAATACCGAAACGATAATCAAAGTCACCCACGGTAATGGTCTGACCGTTCAGCAGGCAGACACTGATACCAAAAAGGTTTTTGTCTATATTGGCCAGATAAGGAATATAATCGGCATTCTTACCGCCTGTATTACCTTTTACCTGTTCGTAGGCCTGCTGCACAACCTCTTTTATTTGGGAAATAGATATTTTTTTGTCCATACTAATTCATATTATTTATTTCTTGGCAGCTTGTGGTTTACCGGTATGGTTAAATACTTTGGCTTCTACCGGCAGATTCTTCTCCTGGGCAATACGAGTGGATGTCGGGTATTCCAGTTTTTCCAGTTCGGCAATAGCATTCTTAATGTCGCCCAGCAACATGTCGGACATATCACGACTGAATCCCTGACGGACAACGACACGCATAACCACATAATCTTGCAGCTTGGCAGGCAATGTATATGCCGGAACCATCCAGCCATGCTGAGCCAGCTTATCCTGCAAATCGTAAAGAGTCCATTTGGCGTTCTTTGCATATTCCGGCTTCATGTACCAAATGAACAACGGGTTTACTACATCTTCCGAGTAGTTGACGAACGGAGTCATCTTAGCAATCTGGCTGTGGATGTATTTGGCAATCTGCAAAGAGTTGTATTGTACTTCCTTGTATCCCTGGAATCCTAAACGAATAAATTGATAATATTGTCCCAAAATCTGAGCTGCAGGACGAGAGAAGTTCAAACCTACCTGAGTAATGTTAGCTCCTAAGTAGTTTACGCTGAAAGCCATTTCTTCGGGCAGATATTCTTTGCCTTTCCAGACAACCCAACCCAAACCCGGATATACGAGACCGAACTTATGGCCGGATACACTGATGGAAAGAACCCATTTCAGACGGAAGTCCCATTTGGTATCAGGATACAGGAACGGCAGGATGAAACCACCGCTGGCAGCGTCTACGTGAATAGGAATATCATAACCGGTTTTAGCGTTATACGCATCGAGGGCTTTGTCAAGGGCTTCAACATCATCGTTCAGACCGGTCCATGTAACCCCTTGGATTGGAACTACACAGATTGTATTTTCATCACACATCTTCAGGGCTTCTTCCGGGTCAAGTGTGGTCTTGTCCAACGTCAAAGGCACCTGACGCATCTCAATCTGCCACAACTGAGCAAATTTTTCCCAAACAACCTGGAAACCGGTTGAAATGACAAAGTTAGGTTTATCAAATGGTTTACCCTGGGCCTGACGTTTTTTGCGCCAACGCAACCAGGCAGCTACACCACCCAACATACAAGCTTCTGAAGAACCGATAGCCAATGCACCGGTTTTCCAGGTATCTTTTTCCGGAGAGTTCCACAAATTAGCAACGATATTGATACATTTACCGTTCATCACAGCAATGCGAGGATATTCTGTCTCATCAATGTAGTTGATATTGATAGCTTCGTTCATCAGCTTCGTTGCATAGTCATCCATATAAGTAGTCACGAATGTAGCAAGATTCAGACGGGGCTGAGTTTGAGCAAAAGTTTCGTCCTTCACCATCTGATAGGCGATTTCCGGAGTAGTAGGACCATCAGGTATTTTCTCTACCGGAGAGGGTTGTAACATTCTGTTTGAACCAAATGCTTCTGTTTTAGCATCACCTTTTCTGAAATTTAAATCTTCCATAATTACTCTTATTTTTAATTAGGTTTAGGCGATGGGGATTTTCCCCGTCGAATTTCCCACAACAACAGTGAGAGGATATGAAAGTTCTTCGGTTTTACATTATTTGGGGTTTATTAAAAAGGGGGGCGACGGAAAAGTTAATAAGTTATCTCCAGCCCTAATAGGAAGATATCCCAACACACTTTCTGCTGCTTGTGTGCCGAACATTCTAACGGATCGTTTGTTCTTCACACACCTAAACTTTATAATACCTATATAACTATGCGTATTCAAACTGGCCATGGGACTATTCCCCTTATTACCCTCATCGGCATCTGGTCTATCTCGGCCCTGAATGCCCTACCGGGGCTGGCGGTTTCTCCTATTCTGGGGAAGCTCTCCGCCATCTTTCCACACTCCACCGAACTGGACATACAGATGCTTTCGTCTCTGCCTTCACTATTGATTATCCCATTTATCCTTTTGGCAGGTAAACTGACGGAACGGGTCAATTTCATCCGTCTGCTCCAAGCCGGACTTGCCATCTTTGCTCTAAGCGGAGTGCTCTACCTGCTGTCGGGACAGATGTGGCAACTGATTGCCGTGAGTGCCTTACTGGGAGTAGGCTCCGGACTGATCGTCCCGCTATCCACCGGATTAATCTCCAAATACTTCGTAGGTTCATACCGTGTGAAACAGTTCGGATTAAGTTCGGCCATCACCAACATAACACTGGTAGTAGCTACGGCAGTAACCGGATACCTTGCTGAAGTCAACTGGCATCTCCCATTCGTCGTCTATCTGCTTCCAATCATTTCACTCGTACTCTCGGTATATCTGCAACGCAGCATGGCAAGCGAAGGCAGTACCTCGCTTACCAACGACAAAGCCCCGGCAGACAAAGAAGAAGATGTAGATACCGGTAACAGCAAATACGGCATTCACGTTCGCCATCTTGCCGGCATTATGGGTGTTTACGGACTGGCTACCTTTCTGGTACTGGTAGTCAGTTTCAACCTGCCATTCCTGATGGAAGAATATCATTTCACCAGTGGTAACTCCGGTATTATGATTTCTCTCTTCTTTCTGGCTATCATGACTCCCGGCTTTTTTCTGAACCGGATCGTAGGCACTCTGAAAGAGAAAACAAAGTTTTACAGTTTTTTGAGTATCGGCATCGGACTGGCACTGATCTGGATCTCACCCAAAGAATGGGTGATAGCTCCGGGATGTATCCTGGTCGGGCTGGGGTACGGAGTTATCCAACCTGTTGTCTACAACCAGACAACCCATACGACTATTTCACGCAAAGTGACACTGGCACTGGCATTCGTAATGGCGATGAACTATCTTGCCATCCTGCTATGTCCCTTCATTATCGACTTCTTCCAGTCGACTGTATTCCACATCAAATCTCAGCAGTTTGCTTTTGTATTCAATCTATGCATCAGCATCGTAATGCTTGTCATTTCCTATACCAAGCGAAATTCTTTCTTGTTTAATGATAATCTGAAATAGAAAATGTAATTTTGCACCCACAACAGAGAAAAACCGATTATTATGAAACTTTCTGCTCTCTACCAGATATTCCTGGATTGTGCCGTAGTGACCACCGACAGCCGCAACTGCCCTGCAGGTTCACTGTTTATTGCCCTGAAAGGCGAATCATTCAATGGAAACGCTTTTGCAGCTCAAGCATTAAAAGACGGCTGTGCATACGCCATCGTAGATGAAGCCGAATATGCTCCGGAAAACAACAGACATATCATTCTGGTGGACAATTGCCTGCAAACCCTTCAGCAACTGGCTAATTATCACCGCCGCCAACTGGGTACAAAAGTGATCGGCATTACCGGAACCAACGGGAAAACAACCACTAAAGAGCTGATTTCTGCTGTCTTGTCGAAATCTCACAATATACTCTACACAGAAGGAAACCTAAACAACCACATTGGAGTGCCCATGACTCTGCTTCGCCTAAAAGCAGAACATGAACTGGCAGTGATCGAAATGGGGGCTAATCATCCCGGAGAGATAAAATTTCTGGTACACATTGCCGAGCCGGATTATGGAATGATCACCAATGTGGGAAAAGCGCATCTGGAAGGATTCGGTTCCTTCGAAGGAGTGATCCGCACCAAAGGAGAATTATATGACTATCTCCGTGAAAAGGAAGATTCTACCGTCTTTATACACCATGATAATGCTTATCTGATGGACATCGCTCATGGCCTGAATCTGATTCCCTACGGAAGTGAAGACGCACTTTATGTAAACGGACATGTGACCGGGAATTCCCCTTATCTGACTTTCGAATGGAAAGCAGGCAAAGACGGTGACTTGCACAAAGTGCAAACTCAACTTATCGGCGAATATAACTTCCCAAATGCGTTGGCCGCCGTTACTATCGGTCGGTTCTTTGGAGTGGAAGCCGGAAAAATAGATGAAGCACTAGCCGGTTATACTCCCCGCAATAACCGTTCACAACTGAAAAAAACCGCGGATAATACACTAATTATAGACGCTTACAATGCCAATCCGACCAGCATGATGGCAGCCCTCCAAAACTTCCGTAATATGACTGTGGAAAAGAAAATGCTGATATTAGGCGATATGCGTGAATTGGGGACGGAAAGTGCAGCTGAACACCGCAAAATCGTGGACTTCCTGCAAGAGTGCTCTTTTGAGAAAGTCCTGCTGGTTGGAGAACAATTTACAGCAACTCATCCTCCTTATCACACCTATGCCAATGCACAGGAAGTGATAAAGGAACTGCAAACGGAAAAGCCTAAAGACTACACCATCCTGATCAAAGGATCGAATGGTATCAAACTGAACACGGTTGTTGAATTTTTATAAAAGCCTACTTTTTACTTAACATACGTGGACGGACAATAAAATATCCTATCAGACTGGCCAATACCGCACCTGTGGTATTGGCTGCAAAGTCCATCCAGTCTCCCCCACGATAGGTCGTACAATATTCCTGCAACAATTCTACACATCCGCTGAACAACACCGGACAAATGAATGCTCCTACCCAAGCATGCCACACCGGAGTGTGGTCTCTACGGTGTGCCCGTAAAAACTCCAGCCATAGCATACCGGACATGCCAAAGTACATACAAATATGAACGACCTTATCGATATTAGGAATTTTACTAATCTCCGTTGAAGGAGGTTTGAAGAACGACAGATAGATGACCGCAAGAATGATAAAGAGCGATACGGGATATTTCTTAATATACGATAGCATACCTAAATAAATTACAGATGAATCGCAAATATAAGGAACATTTTCTATATTTGCACGTTTAAAGCGAGAAAATCTATCGAATTGTAAGATAACATATACTTTTTATGACAAAAAAAGAAAGAGGAAACTTTGGTAGTAAACTGGGTGTGATATTAGCTTCTGCAGGGTCAGCCGTCGGACTGGGCAATATATGGAGATTCCCTTATGAAACGGGAAATCATGGAGGAGCTGCTTTTATTCTTATTTATCTGGGATGCATCCTCCTACTCGGACTACCGATTATGATAGCTGAATTTTTAATCGGACGGCACTCACAGGCTAATACTGCCCGTGCTTACCAGATACTGGCTCCCGGCACTCAATGGCGTTGGGTAGGACGAATGGGAGTTTTGGCGGGATTCCTTATTCTTGGCTATTACTCTGTAGTGGCCGGATGGACATTAGAATATATATTCGAAGCTGTCAGCAACAGTTTTGCAGGTAAAACTCCGGCGGAGTTCATCTCTTCTTTCCAAAGTTTCTCCAGCAATCCCTGGCGTCCGGCCCTATGGCTCACGTTATTCTTACTCGCTACCCATTTCATCATCGTGAAAGGGGTGGAGAAGGGAATCGAAAAATCATCTAAAATTATGATGCCGACCCTCTTCATCATTATCTTAATACTGGTGGGATGCTCGGTCACTTTGCCGGGAGCGGGCAAAGGCATAGAGTTTCTGCTAAAACCGGATTTCAGTAAAGTAGATGGCAATGTATTTTTGGGAGCTATGGGACAGGCATTTTTCTCACTCAGTCTGGGAATGGGATGCCTATGTACCTATGCCTCTTATTTCAGCAAAAATACCAACCTCACCCGAACGGCTTTCAGCGTAGGAATCATCGACACATTTGTCGCTGTACTAGCCGGTTTTATCATCTTTCCTGCAGCGTTTTCGGTAGGAATTCAACCGGACGCCGGACCCAGTTTAATTTTTATAACCCTTCCTAACGTGTTCCAACAGGCTTTCAGCGGAATACCGATACTGGCATATATTTTTTCAGTGATGTTCTACGTATTGCTGGCACTGGCAGCTCTGACTTCTACCATCTCATTGCACGAAGTGGTTACGGCCTACCTGCACGAAGAGTTCAACTTTACAAGGGGAAAAGCTGCCCGGTTAGTGACGACAGGTTGTATTCTGTTAGGGATACTCTGTTCACTCTCTCTGGGAGTTACCAAGGAGTTCACCATCTTCGGACTGGGTATGTTCGACTTGTTCGACTTCGTAACTGCCAAACTGATGTTGCCATTGGGCGGATTACTCATTTCCATTTTTACCGGATGGTATCTGGATAAGAAACTCGTTTGGTCGGAAATCACGAATAACGGTACCCTGAAAGTTCCTACCTATAAACTGATTATCTTTATTCTGAAATACGTAGCCCCGATTGCCATTTCAGTGATCTTCATTAATGAACTGGGGCTACTGAAATAAAAATGTGGAAAGACTTCTTTTACTTCACACGTGCAGAACGGCAAGGTATCCTGATACTTGCCGTTTTGTGTATTCTCGTATTTGTGGCCGGATGGTTGATCCCTGTCAAAGAGAACACGGCAAAAAACGATACGGAAAAGTTTAAAAAGGAATATGCCGGTTTTATGTCCTCCATCCGCGAAAAAGAACAAAAGATATATTCACACAATAACCGCTTTCAGCCCCCACGAACAGTCCGTCTGACTACATTTGACCCTAATATCACCGACTCTGTCGGATTCCTTGATTTGGGACTGCCGGCATGGATGGCAAAGAACATCCTAAAGTATCGAAATAAAGGTGGAAAATTCCGTCGGGCGGAAGACTTCCGGAAAGTATACGGATTAACGCAGGAACAATACGAAATGCTCCTACCTTATATTCATATAGCTACGCTCGCAAAGCCCAAAGATACACTTCGCCTCTATACCCGAAAGATAGAAGAAGACACACTGAAATTTTTTAAATATGCAGCCGGAACAGTAGTCGAACTGAACAGTGCAGACACAACGGAACTGAAGAAGATCCCCGGTATAGGTAGTGGAATTGCCCGGATGATAACAGGATATCGCAACCGTTTAGGAGGATTTTATGATATAGCACAATTGAAGGAGATACATCTCGATGTAGAAAAGCTCCGCCCCTGGTTTAACGTGGCAACCGGCAATACCCGACGGCTGAATATCAACCGAACCGGTATCGAACGGCTCAAAGCTCATCCTTACATCAACTTCTACCAAGCCAAAATAATCGTAGAATACAGAAAAAAGAAAGGAATATTAAAAAGTCTGAAGCAACTTTCTCTCTACGAAGAGTTTACGCCTCAGGATCTGGAGCGAATCAGCCACTACATCTGTTTTGAGTAATCAAATGATATTTCCATCTACCATATGGATCGTACGGTCGGTGATTTTTGCTAATGCTTCATCATGGGTCACGATCACAAAAGTCTGTCCGAAACGATTTCTCAAGTCAAAAAAGAGTTGATGCAATTCTTCCTTATTATGGGAATCCAAGCTTCCGGAAGGTTCATCGGCCAAGATAACTGCCGGTTGGTTGATCAATGCACGGGCTACAGCTACCCGCTGTTTCTCTCCGCCGGAGAGTTCATTCGGTTTATGAGATGCCCGTTCCTTCAATCCCATAAAATCAAGAATCTCCATAGCACGCATCGAAGCTTCCTTAGGCGGCACTCCGGCTATAAATGCAGGAATCATTACATTTTCAAGTGCCGTGAACTCCGGTAACAACTGATGGAACTGAAAGACAAATCCAATGTGTTTGTTACGGAAAGCGGAAAGCTCTTTCTCCTTCATCCGGCTTACATTGGTACCGTCAATGTTTATCATCCCCGCATCGGGACTGTCCAAAGTACCCATTATCTGAAGCAAAGTAGTCTTCCCCGCTCCACTGGGTCCCACGATGCTTACCACTTCTCCTTGGGTTATCTCCAAATCTATCCCTTTCAATACTTGTAAAGAACCGAAACTCTTGGTTATACCTTCTAAATGAATCATAATCTTACAATCTTTTGATAACGTACTCTGCCAGATAACAGCCAAACACAGCCGGCATATAACTCACTGTTCCACAAGTCGATTTCTTATTTCTCTCGTCCTCCGTCAGCAATACTGCTTTCGGGTCGGCTTGTTCCGTACTAAAGACGACGGGCAACTTACGTTTTACTCCCATCTTTTGCAAACGCTTCCGGACGGCCTTGCTAAGACCACAATGATAAGTATCCCAAAGGTCGGCAAAACGCACTTGTGTAATATCACTCTTTGCTCCTGCACCCATACTCGATATTATTTTAATGCGTCGCTGAAGAGCATGATAAATCAGATAACACTTTGGACTTATGGTGTCAATGGCATCGACTATAAAATCATAACGTGCAGCATCCAGCAGTTCGGGTATGTTATCGTCTTTCAGATAAACAGGCAATACAGTCAACTCTATTTCCGGATTAATATCTCTGAAACGTGCTTCCAACACCTTCGCTTTTTCCATACCCAAAGTGGCATGAGTAGCCGGCAACTGGCGGTTAATATTAGTGGGCTGTACAATATCAGCATCTACTATTGTCATTCGCCCTACGCCTGCACGACAAATCATTTCGGCTGCATAAGCACCTACTCCTCCTAATCCGACAACCAACACATGCGATTTCCGCAAGCGTTCCATCTTCTCCGCTCCTAAAAGGAGTTCTGTTCTCTGTTGCCAGTTCTCCATTAATTCTTCTTTAACCATTTATAGAACCATTTACCTACCTTATCGTAATGTTGAGACTCGTTGTAGCCACGCGGATCAGAGAATGAAACAATTTCCTGTGGTTCACCAAACTGATCGGGATACAATATAATCAGACTGTTGTTTGAGAAATATTTTCCGAGCTGATTGGGTAGACGTTCGAATGAAGGGTCGTATGAGATAGATCCGCGCCGTGCACTAATAACCACCAACAGATGGTCAAAATTTACCTGCCCGGTCAGCAGAAGCAGATCGTCCCACTCGTCCAACCTGGAAAATTCAGTGGGTGTACTACCATGCTTCTTCTTTACCAACTGCTGCAGCCGCATCAGGGTTTGCTCGTTGGCAAAGAAATGTACCCGACATCCTAAAAGACTTCCCATGCGGCAGAAGTGCTCTACCCATTTGGAAAATCCGGTTTCATATTCAGCCTTTGGCGGCACAGCAATAATAATACGCCGAAGTGTATTGACGGGCATTAAGAATTTGGCGATGATCACTTCCCGATGGGTACCTTTCAGCAAGCTTTCGGCCAGATTACCAAAAAATGAATCGACAATATTTGCCTTACGGTGCAAACCGATCACTACATCTGTAGCATCATACTCCTTAATGGTATGAATAATGCCCGAAGCAATATTAAGATCATAACGACTCACCATATTGACCGAAACATCGGCAGAAGCAGCAATCATTGCCGCCTTTTCCAGATTCCGCTTACCCTGTAACTCCTTATTTTCCGAATTGTTATTATCATTGATTACATTGAGCGCAATCAATTCTCTTTTCTGTTTAGTATCTCTGATGACCAAGGCAAGATTAATCAGATCTTCAATGGTATCCGGATTTGCTACCGGAATCAGAATCTGCTCCTGTTCTGTCTTCTCTTTATTATCTTCAAACTGCATCTCTTCGTGCAGAGCAAAACGCCTTGCCGAACGTTCGGTTACAAGCGAACTGATGACGCACGTAAAGAGAATCATGACTACCGTGCCATTGAGCACATCGTCATTCAGCAACCGCTCTCCATTTTCCATAATGATTTCATGCCCTATCAATACTGCTGCCAGCGTAGCAGCAGCCTGCGCATTGCTCAAACCGAACATCATGCTTCGTTCATTGGGCTGCATATGATAAATCTTCTGTGTGATCCAAGCTGCCAACCATTTACTTAGAGTAGCGAATACGGTCATCACTACGGCAACCTTTAGAGCTTCACCACCGGTAAACAGGGTACGGACATCGATTATCATCCCCACACCAATCAGGAAATATGGAATAAACAAGGCATTTCCGACAAACTCCAACCGATTCATCAAAGGAGAAACATGCGGAATCAAGCGATTCAATACAAGTCCGGCAAGAAAAGCTCCCAAAATACCCTCCATACCGACAAACTCCATCAAACCACTACCTAAAAAGACCATCGCAAGTACAAAGACAAATTGCATTACGCTATCATCGTACTTACGGAAAAACCATCGACCGATACGCGGGAAGAAGAAAACGATCAGAAAACTCAGAAATGCAACTTTCACCACTAACAGAACCCAAAACATACCGTCGACAGTTCCTTTGTACATACCACCAATGACGGCAAGAATAATCAAAGCCAACGTAACCGTTACCGCCGTACCGCCGATGGTTATATTTACACTCCTGAGTCTGGACAATCCATAACGGCTGATAATGGGATAGGCAATCAGTGTATGGGAAGCATACATACTGGCGAGTAATACCGCTGTAGTAAATCCATATCCCAGCAATTCCATACTACTCCATACCCCCAATGCCATCGGAATGATAAATGTAAACCATCCGAAGACCAGTCCTTTTGTCCGGTTCTTCTTAAAATCCTCCATATCCATTTCCAGCCCGGCCAGAAACATGATATAATAGAGTCCTACTTTTCCGAACAATTCGAAACTACTGTCCCGCTCGAGAACATTAAAGCCATATTCACCGATAACCACTCCGGCCAAAATCATGCCGATAATATGAGGTATATGCAGACGTCCTAATATCATCGGTGCGAAAAGAATAATGATCAAAACCAAGAAAAACACCCACGTGGGGTCTGTTATCGGGAGTTGTAAACTGAGGTCAAACCAATGCATATATCAGTATTTTTGTATTTATCTGCAAAATAACAAAAAAGTTATCACACCGCCAATTCATAAGGAAAGAGATTTTCAAAGAGAAATCTTCTCTCTAAAATGCTGATTATATTGCAAAATGTTATAATTTTGCAGCCAAATCCTTACGATTGGCTTGAATTGTAAGGAGAGTATTCACATAAAAACAAAAGAAAAAGATGAAAGTAGCTATTGTTGGCGTAAGCGGAGCCGTAGGACAAGAGTTTCTACGCGTGCTCGATGAGAGAAATTTCCCGTTGGACGAGTTAGTTTTGTTCGGTTCTAAACGTAGTGCCGGAACTAAATATACTTTCCGCGGTAAACAGATCGAGGTCAAACTTCTGCAACACAACGATGACTTTAAAGGGGTGGACATTGCTTTCACTTCGGCCGGTGCAGGCACGTCTAAAGAGTTTGAGAAGACTATTACCCAGTATGGTGCGGTAATGATCGATAACTCCAGCGCTTTCCGTATGGATGCCGATGTACCCTTGGTAGTGCCCGAAGTAAATGCAGCTGATGCTAAAGATCGTCCACGTGGTGTGATTGCCAACCCGAATTGCACAACCATTCAGATGGTTGTCGCACTGAAAGCCATCGAAGAGCTTTCTCATATAAAAACTGTGCATGTATCTACTTACCAGGCAGCGAGCGGTGCCGGTGCAGCAGCTATGGACGAACTCTACGAACAGTATCGTCAGGTTTTAGCCAATGAACCTGTCACTGTTGAAAAGTTTGCGTATCAGCTGGCCTTCAACCTGATTCCTCAAATTGATGTATTCACAGAAAACGGATATACGAAAGAGGAAATGAAAATGTATAACGAAACACGCAAAATCATGCACTCTGACGTGAAAGTAAGTGCTACTTGTGTACGTGTTCCGGCACTTCGTGCTCACTCTGAAAGTATTTGGGTGGAAACAGAACGTCCTATTTCGATAGAAGAAGCTCGTGAAGCTTTTGCCAAAGGTGAAGGATTGGTATTGCAAGACAATCCTGCCGAGAAAGAATATCCGATGCCCTTGTTCCTGGCAGGCAAAGATCCCGTTTATGTAGGTCGTATCCGTAAAGACCTGACCAATGACTGTGGATTAACCTTCTGGATTGTAGGTGATCAAATCAAAAAAGGAGCCGCACTGAATGCTGTCCAGATTGCCGAATATCTGATTAAAGAAGGAAATATCGGATAAATTAAAATCCGGATTTAACCGCAGATAACCATTATAAGATTTAATATTTCAATTCATCTCAGCCAGGTAGTCAATCCGGCTGAGATTTTCTTTTTATAAACTTCATACAATCTATTAAATAAGAATGATTTGATCAGGTCCGACACAAGGATAAAAACAAAAGATTGTTCCGCACAAGCATTCAAAGAGGGAACTACATTTCCGAATGCATTTATTTGATATGAAAAAACTTTCCGATCAAAACAAATCAAATTACAAAAAATATTATATATTTGTATCCAAATCAAAAAGGCTGCGAAATGAAACTTATTGCGGAAAGTGGTTCTACAAGAACGGAATGGGCATTGGTTGAAGACAATCATCTCGTACAACGTGTGTTTACCGAAGGGCTAAACCCTTTCTTCCAGACTAGAAGAGAAATTAGCAGAAGCGTCAGGTTGGGACTACCGGAATCATTCTTCAAAAAAAAACTGGATCAAGTATATTACTATGGTGCCGGATGCAGTTCATATGAAAAGAAAAATATCTTAGGTGCCTCTTTAGTGGCACAATTCAAAACTCCCATTCAGGTTGAAAGCGATTTGCTGGCAGCAGCTCGTGGTTTATTTAAATGTGAAGCCGGAATTGCCTGTATCTTGGGTACCGGATCAAATTCCTGTTTTTACGATGGTAAAATTATAGTCAAAAATGTGAAAGCTGCCGGATATATTTTAGGAGATGAAGGCAGTGGAGCCGTTCTTGGAAAACTTTTTTTAGCTGACCTTCTTAAAGGACTAGCTCCCAAAGAATTGGCAAATGAATTTCATGAGAAGTTTCGTATCTCGGTCAATGATGTCATGGAATCTGTATATAATCTTCCTTTCCCTAATCGTTTTTTAGGAACCATTGCGTATTTCTTAGGAGATTATATGGATAATGAATATGTATATAACCTATTAACTAACAATCTCCGTAGTTTCTTTAACCGCAACGTATGCCAATACGATTATATAAACTATCCCATCCGCTTTGTAGGCTCACTAGCTTATGCGTATCCAGATATTTTACAAGAAGTAGCACAGGAATTCGGAGTAGAGATAGATGTTATAGAAGAAACACCTATGAATGGTTTAATCGAGTTTCACTCCATGAACATCGAAGAGTCCTAAAAGCGCGCACAATATCTAAAAAAAGTTTCTAAACCTTAAGAACCATTGCTTATAAATGTATTCACAGATCATTTTTATAAAACAGAGAAGCGTCATAATGTGAATATACAAATATAAATCTAAATTATATAAAATATTTGTTCTTGATATTAAAATAAAATATATCTTTGCCATAGTAGAACTCCAAAGAGTCTCTAAACCTTTGTTAATAATAAACAATTTATCTCTTAAAAGAATCAACAAAGCCAATTGATATTAATTAAACTAGCCAAAAACAAGGATTAACAGGACTTATTAAAAACAAATAGAGATAACATAAAAATTAAAACCTTTAAATGAAATGCCTATGATAAATAATTATCCAAACCAAGGATAGCTTAGCCTACCCTCCTATTTTACCTTTACCTGCATTTTCCTGAGAAATCAAATGAAAAACAAAACAATTAAATCATCTATCTTTTATGAATGAAGATCGCAAGAAACGAGGATTAGCGAACAGCAACCTCCTTATAGCCATGGCTATTACTACCTTAATTATAGGTAGCAGCAATGCAATGGCTAATCAAACTGCTTCCGGCAGTAGTTACAAGGTGACTGAACAAATGCAAATACAAATCGTGACGGGTGTAGTAGTAGATGCAAACGGTGAACCGATTATTGGTGCCAGTGTCGTAGAGAAAGGGACAACCAATGGGATTGTAACCGACATGGATGGCAAATTTTCACTAAATGTAAAAGTAGGTACCACTCTGCAAATCACATTTGTAGGATACCAACCGCAAGATGTGAAAGCAACTAAAAGCATGAAAGTTGTCCTGAAAGAGGACAACGAATTACTAGATGAAGTGGTAGTGGTAGGTTATGGAACCCAGAAAAAGGCAAACCTTACCGGAGCAGTATCCACTGTAGATGTCAGCAAGACTTTGGAAGCCCGTCCACAATCCGATGTGTCCAAAGCTCTGCAAGGTGTAGTACCGGGATTGACCATCACTAATACCAGTGGAAAACTAAACAGCAAACCAACCATGACTATCCGTGGTACCGGAACACTGAGTAACAGTGCAACCAGTAACCCGCTTATTGTTGTAGATGGTGTGCCAATGGACGATATCTCATATTTAAATACACAGGATATCGATAATATATCTGTTTTGAAAGATGCAGCCTCCACTTCTATCTATGGTACAAGAGCAGCATTTGGTGTTATATTAGTAACAACAAAATCTGCAAAGAAAACAGATAAAGTCACAATCAATTATACCAATAATTTCTCCTGGGATACACCAACCATACTTCCGAACTATCCGGATGTAGCTACACAGGCCAGAGCTTTGCGTGCGGCCAACACTCGTGCCAATCTCGAGAATGAATTGTTCGGTATGTACATGGATGACAATTTCATAGCAAAAGCTGAAGCTTGGAAACAAAGACACGGAGGTAAAAAAGCCGGATATCGCGAAATGATTCCGGGTGATGATTTTGATTTGGGAGAAGATGGTAGCGCACTATATTATGCAGATTGGGACGTGGTTGGAATTATGTTTCGAGACTGGAAACCCGCACAAAGTCACAATATATCAATACAGGGAACCAGTGGGAAAACATCCTATTTTTTGTCCGTTGGCTATAATCACGAGGAAGGAGTGATGACATTCAACCCGGATAAGTTGAATAAATACAACGCTAATATGAATGTCACTTCCGACATAACAAATTGGTTACAAATCGGTGGCCGCTTCAGTTATAGTGACAAGGCATACACCACCCCTAATACCCGCCGTAATACTTATACGTATATGTGGCGCTGGGGAAGTTTCTTCGGTCCTTATGGTACTTATCAGGGAATCGATATGAAAAATGATATCGCATACCTTAAACAAGCAGGAGACGACAAGACTAATGACTCTTATACTCGTATAGGTACCTTCTTAAAAGCAACTATTATCAAAGGGTTAACCCTGAATGCCGATTATACATTTAATATCAACAATAAAACGACCAAATCAGTAGGATTACCCGTAATATGTTGGAACTCTTGGGGAGGTAAACTAAATACTCCTACTACCGCAGCAGGAGCTAATGGAGATACATGGGTATATCAGAATTCAGTCCGCGACAATTCTTACGCATTAAATGTATTCGCTAATTACGAACTAACAGTTGCAAAAGACCACCATTTCAACTTTATGATCGGTGCCAATGCTGAAGAAGGTGAATATCAGAATCATTGGTCACAACGTAAAGGGCTATTGGATGATAAACTACCTGAATTCAACCTGGCAACAGGAGATCAAACTGTAGGTGGAACGCATAACGAATGGGGTACTGCCGGATGGTTCGGACGCATCAACTATGATTATAACGGTATCTGGTTGTTGGAATTGAACGGACGATACGACGGTTCATCCAAATTCCCATCAAGTGATCGCTGGGCATTCTTCCCTTCCGGCTCTGTAGGCTATCGTATCAGTGAGGAAAAATTCTTCGAGCCCATCAAAAAAGTAGTCAGCAACACCAAAATACGTGCCTCATATGGTGAAATCGGTAACCAGGCAGTAGGTAGCAACATGTACATTTCAACTGTCTCAAAACGAACAGACGGCAATACACACTGGTTGAACGGCAGTAACAAAGTGGTAGCTTACGATCTTCCTTCTTTGGTCTCTCCGACCTTAAAATGGGAACGTATTCAAACACTGGATATCGGTGGTGATTTTAGTTTCTTCAATAACGAATTGAACATATCTTTTGACTGGTACCAACGCACAACCAAAGATATGTTAGCACCGGGTCAGACAATGCCGGACGTGCTAGGTGCAGGTGCACCGAAAATCAATGCAGGTACCTTACGCACACGTGGTTGGGAATTAAGTATTGATTGGCGTCATCATTTCAATGAAGTAAACGTATATGCCAATGCCAGTATAGGTGATTTCAAGACTGTCATCACCAAATGGGATAACGACAGCCAACTCTTGAATGAAAACTATAGCGGTAAAGTATATGGAGATATATGGGGATTTGAGACCGATCGATATTTTACAAAAGACGATTTTAACGCTGACGGTTCTTATAAAGAAGGGATTGCTTCTCAGAAAAAATTAGAACAAGACGGATTTGTTTACGGTCCGGGGGATATTAAATTTAAAGATCTGAATAATGACAAAGAAATTAATGGAGGTGAAGGTACGGTAAAAGATCACGGAGACTTAAAGGTGATTGGTAATACCACTCCCCGTTACCAGTACGGCTTTCGTCTGGGTGGCGAATGGAAAGGAATAGATATTGATATGTTCTTTCAAGGTGTAGGCAAATGTGATGCATGGACACAATCAGCTTTCGTAATGCCAATGATGCGTGGTGCCGATGCGATTTATGCAAATCAAGCTAATTATTGGACAGATGAAAATCCGGACCCTAATGCTGATTTCCCACGCATGTGGCCGGGTAATGCAGGAAAAGGTACAGTCAGCGTACTTGATTTAGGTAATCATAACTTCTATCCGCAAAGTAAATACCTGGTAAACATGGCCTATCTACGTTTCAAAAATTTGACTATAGGATATACCTTACCAAAAGATTGGACACGTAAAGTTTACATGGATAAAGTACGCGTTTATTTCAGTGCTAATAATATTTGCGAACTTATAAATAAGAGTAATGCTCCTGTAGACCCGGAAGTAAATACTTCTGAAGCTATAGCCAATGGTGGAAGCAGTGATTACGGCAATGGAACTTGGGGACGAGTAGACCCGATGTATCGTACCGTATCGTTCGGTTTACAAGTTACTTTCTAATATACCATAAACAATTAATAGCGAATTATATGAAAAAAATTAAATATATAGCATGTCTGCTGTCATTGGCTGTAGTATCCGGTTGTGACAGTATCTTAGACAAAGGTCCTCTGGACTCTTTTACCAATGATAACTTTTGGACCGGTGAAGGAAATATATCAGGATATGCAAATGCATTCTACGAACAATTCTTAGGATATGGTAACGGCAATGGTTACGGTGATTTCTATTTCAAGACATTATCTGACGATCAAGCCGGAATGAGCTTTGCCAAATGGACTTATCCGGACAATGCACCCTCAACAAGTGCTACCTGGAAAAATGGCTGGATTGAGGTTCGCCGCGCTAACATTATGCTCGAGAATGTACCAACAGTTGCTTCATTGGACGAAGCAACCAAAAATCATTGGCTCGGAGTAGCCCGCTTAATGAGAGCTTGGCAATACTATCACTTAGTACGTATGTATGGTAATCTACCTTGGATAGACAAAGCACTTAACATCAATGATGAAGGAGAAATATATGGCAACCGCGAGGATCGGGATATGGTGATGGACAAAGTGCTGGAAGATCTGGACTTTGCGGTAACCAATATCAAAGATATTTCCAGTAAAACGACTTGGAGCCGTTCATTAGCCAACGCAATGAAAGCTGAGGTATGCCTCTACGAAGGCACTTTTCGTAAATATCGCAAAAATGAAGATGGACAGCAAGCCCCCGATGCAACAGGTGCTGCCAGGTACCTCACAGCCTGCAAAGAAGCATGTCTGGCCGTTATGAGCAAAGGTTATAAATTAAACACCTCTTATCAGGGGAATTATAACTCGACAGATTTAAGCAGTAATCCGGAAATGATTTTATACAAAGCATACAAAGAAGGATTACTCATGCACTCCACTATCGACTACACATGCTCATCCACTCAAATCAGCGGTATGAGTAAAAATGCGTTCGAATCCTACCTGTTTAAAGATGGTAAGCCCATGGCATTGACTTCTTTGAATAAAAGTGACGAAGCACCTTTCCAATACGGACATTTATCTTTAAAAGACATTCTCGCTGTCCGAGATAGACGACTGGCCCAAACAATTGATACAGTACTCCTGTATAATGGCAGAGGATTTACACGATTTAACACCGGCATGGAATCAACTTCTTCGACAGGTTATGGAGTGGCTAAATACGATAATGAAGCTATCCCGGAAGGTTTTAGAAGTCAATCAGGAAAGAATTATACTCATGCTCCTTTATTTTGGTTGTCAGTAATTTATTTAAATTATGCGGAAGCCTGCGCTGAATTAGGTAATATCACTCAAGATGACTTGGATAAATCTATCAACTTACTAAAAGACCGTGCTGGATTACCACATCTAAACCCTATCGTCGGTTTCAGTGATCCTGCAAATAACCATGGGGTTAGCGATTTAATCTGGGAGATTCGTCGTGAACGCCGTTGTGAACTGATGTTCGATAATGATAACCGATATTGGGATTTAATACGTTGGCATCAACTCGATAAATTGGATACAACCAAATACCCCGATATCATCTTAGGTGCTAACGTAGCCAATGACATGGATGGTTGTGAAGCCAATAAAGTTGGTAAATATATTGACGGAAGTAAAGATGGTAGTCGTATATACGATAAAAAACATTATTTATATCCGATTCCAACCGGACAAATAGCTTTAAATCCACAATTAGCCCCCAATAATCCGGGTTGGTAATCAACAATACCTGGTAAATACAGAGATTCTTCCTGTTTCCATAGTCTTGATAGCTATGGAATTAGGAAGAATTTTACACCTTTAGCTAAAAAGTTTTACTCTGTAACAACCAATCTGTAAATTATCAATTATAATATAAAATATTTCTAAATAATTGTTTTTGATATTAAAATAAAAAGTATCTTTGCTACAACAAGAACTTCCTCCTAATACTATTTTTATGAAAAAGATCCTACTCATAGTCGTCTTATTATGTAGTACTCTCTTTGCTCAAGCACAAAAGAGCGATGTAATTATAGGTGCTGAGCAGACTAAAGCATATTTTCCAATTCTAAAAAATAAACGAATTGCTATATTTTCCAATCATACCGGAATGGTGGGAAATAAGCACTTGCTGGATATATTATTGGAAAACAACTTTAATGTAGTTGCAATTTTTTCACCAGAACATGGTTTCCGTGGAAATGCTGATGCCGGGGAACATGTATCCAGTACAATCGATTCAAAAACAGGAGTACCCATTCTTTCTCTTTACAACGGAAAGTCGAAGAAACCGAGTGAAGCCTCCATGAAAAAGTTCGATATATTGATTGTAGACATACAAGATGTGGGGTTACGCTTCTACACTTATTATATATCTATGGTGCGTTTGATGGATGCCTGCGCAGAATATGACCGCAAAATACTGATTCTGGACCGACCAAATCCAAATGGCCATTATGTTGACGGACCAATATTGGATATGAAATATAAATCGGGAGTAGGCGGATTACCTATCCCCATTGTACACGGAATGACACTAGGCGAACTTGCCTTGATGGTCAATGGCGAACGATGGCTACCCTCTTCACGAATTTGCGACGTGACCGTCATTCCTTGTAAGAACTATACACACCAGACAATGTATCGCCTGCCCATTCCTCCTTCGCCTAACTTACCGAACATGAAAGCGATTTATCTATACCCTTCCATCTGTCTTTTCGAAGGGACTCCAGTAAGCTTGGGACGTGGCACCACTCTACCTTTTCAAGTATACGGCCATCCTAATATGACTGGATACAATTACAATTTCACTCCCCGTAGTATTCCAGGAGCAAAAAATCCGCCGCAACTTAACAAATTATGCCACGGAGTAAACTTGAGTAATCTTAGTGACGAAGAAATTTGGAAAAAAGGAATAAACTTAGACTACTTAATTGACGCCTATCATAATCTGAATATGGGAGATCGTTTTTTCAGACCTTTTTTTGAATTACTGGTCGGTACCGACTATGTACGTAAAATGATAGAAGGAGGTAAAAGTGCTGATGAAATAAAAGCAAGATGGAAAAGAGATGTCGAAAGGTTCAAGATACAACGAAAGCCTTATCTACTCTATCAAGACAACTGACTAGCCCTAATAAAATATTTCATTCATTAATCTGAAAAGCATGACACCTGTAGCGGTATTAATCACTATTGCCTCCTACTTCCTGATCCTGTTTACCATTTCGTACATTGCAGGAAGAAAGGCTGATAACGAAGGCTTCTTTGTGGGTAACCGCAAATCAGCTTGGTATGTAGTGGCTTTCGCCATGATCGGCTCCAGCATATCAGGAGTTACTTTTGTATCAGTTCCGGGTATGGTAGGCATCAGTAATTTTTCATATCTACAGATGGTATTGGGATTTGTAACCGGACAAATTATTATCGCCTTTGTTCTGATACCCTTATTCTACCGGATGAACCTTGTATCTATTTATGAATACTTAGAAAACCGTTTCGGTACCTCTTCTTATAAAACAGGCGCATGGTTCTTCTTCATTTCCAAAATATTGGGAGCAGCCGTACGTTTATACCTCGTATGTCTCACATTGCAACTTCTGGTTTTTGAACCTTTCCACATGCCTTTCATCATGAATGTAATTCTCACTGTGGCATTGGTTTGGCTCTACACATTCCGCGGAGGAGTTAAATCGTTGATCTGGACCGATTCACTGAAAACATTCTGTCTGATAGTATCTGTTGTATTATGCATTTACTACATTGCCACTGATCTTAAGCTCAGTTTCACAGAAATGTTTTCCACTGTTTCAGATAGTGCTTTGTCACACATGTTCTTTTTTGATAACGTGAATGACAAACGTTACTTCTTCAAGCAGTTTTTGGCCGGTGTGTTTACAATGATAGCTATGACAGGACTCGACCAAGACATGATGCAGCGTAATCTGAGTTGCAAAAACTTTAAAGACTCACAAAAAAATATGATTACCAGTGGCATTTCCCAATTTTTTATCATTCTTTTATTTCTAATGCTGGGGGTACTGCTCTATACATTCACATCACACCAAGGTATCACAAATCCGGCAAAGAGCGACGAACTTTTCCCCATGATCGCTACAGGAGGGTATTTTCCTATCATCGTAGGCATCCTGTTCATTATTGGACTGATTTCATCCGCTTATTCTGCGGCCGGATCGGCCTTAACAGCACTGACAACCTCGTTCACTGTAGATATCTTGGGAATCAAAGGAAAGACGGAAGACACTGTACGAAAAACACGTAAGAAGGTACATGTCGGCATGGCCATAGTCATGGGAATTGTCATTTTCATATTCAACTTACTGAATAACACCAGTGTCATCGATGCTGTTTATATCCTTGCCAGTTATACCTATGGCCCCATCCTGGGATTGTTTGCTTTTGGCATTCTCACAAAAAGACAAGTACGCGATCGATACATCCCATTAGTATCTATCCTTTCACCCATCCTCTGCTTCATTTTACAAAAAAATTCGGAGACTTGGTTTCACGGCTATCAATTCAGTTATGAGCTATTGATATTCAATGCCTTGTTTACTTTTATAGGTCTGTGCTTTTTGATTAAAAAAACAATTAACTTAACATAATAATGAAACCAATCCTTACCTCCCTGATTCTGCTGCTTACAGCCGGCTTATTCCCACAAGCCGCAGCAACCCAAGAGCTATCTAAGGAACTTCGTTCGCAGATAGGAGACTTTCTGAATGAAACTGCCCGGAAAGAAATCTCTGTAGGCAAAATCCATATCGATTCTGTTAATACAGAAGGAAATGACTTGATACTTTTCGCTAACATAAACTGTTCGTATATTCCCTTCCGCACAGACAATGTTACTAAAATTTACCAAGGCATCAAAGCATTACTCCCTCCAGAGCTAGCAAAACGCAAGTTACAGATCCGGACAGACCACCATGCCATCGAAGAGCTAATTCCTCTGGCACTTCGTAACACAAAAGGGAGAAAAATTCCGACATTTAGCTACAAAGCAGATATACCTCTGATTACCCGATTATCTGTTCCTTATACCCCCACAAACGGATTGCAAAACCGTCACATTGCTCTATGGCAAAGTCACGGCTTTTATTACGAATCCAAATTGGATCGCTGGGAATGGCAACGTGCACGAATCTTTCAGACTGTAGAGGACCTTTATACTCAGAGTTATGTACTTCCATTTCTTGTTCCAATGCTCGAAAATGCCGGTGCAACAGTACTTCTTCCTCGAGAAAGAGACCCACAAACTGTTGAAATCATTGTCGACAACGATAGATGCAGAGACGGACATTCGGTTTATTCAGAATTAAACGGAAGTAAAATGTGGAAAAACGGGAAAGAAGCAGGATTCGCCCACTTAAAGAGAACGTATAAAGACTTCGAAAATCCTTTTCGTGAAGGTACCTACCGTCAAGTAGAAACCACCAAAAAAGGAACTGTAAGCGTTGCCGAATGGATACCTGAAATTCCTCGGGCAGGACGGTATGCCGTATATATTTCTTATAAAACAGTAAATAACAGCACGGAAGATGCCCTTTATACTGTCTATCACCAAGGCGGTAAATCACAATTCAAGGTAAATCAACAGATGGGTGGAGGGACTTGGATTTACTTGGGAACCTTTAGCTTCGGTATCGGTAAAACAGATTGTAAAATCGTCCTTAGTAACCAATCGGCCAAAGAAGGACGCTTGGTAACAGCTGATGCTGTAAAGATAGGCGGCGGTTACGGCAATATTGCCCGAAGTATCTCCGAAGAAGGAGTTACGGTAAATACAAAAAGTTCGGACACAATGATAACCGATACCTATCATCCGAAAGCTCAGGTGAACTATCCATACGAGATTAGTGGCTATCCTCGTTTCTGTGAAGCAGCCCGATACTGGATGCAATGGGCAGGCATACCAGACAGTGTTTATTCAGACAGTCACGGTAAGAACGACTATACAGACGATTACAAGTCACGTGGAATTTGGGTGAATTACCTCGCAGGAGGTTCTGCTGCCAACCCAACAGAAAAAGGACTAAACATCCCGGTGGACATGGCTTTCGCTTTCCATTCGGATGCCGGTACCACTTATGGTGACACAATTATCGGCACACTCGGTATCTTTCATACTTCGGCTTATAATGGTGCATATGCAAACGGTGCCTCACGATATGCCTCACGTGATTTATGCGATCTGGTACAATCAAATATCGTGAAAGATATCCGTACCTTGTATGAACCCGAATGGACACGCCGGGGAATGTGGAATCAATCTTATTACGAAGCACGTGTACCGCGAGTACCAACGATGTTATTAGAACTACTGTCACACCAAAACTTTGCCGACATGCGTTACGGACTTGATCCTCGTTTCCGCTTCACCGTCAGTCGTGCCATTTACAAAGGAATTCTACAATTCATCTGCTCCCAATATAAAATGGAGTACGTAGTACAACCTTTACCCGTCGATCACATGAGTCTCCGCTTTGAAGAAGGCAACCGAATCAAACTTTCCTGGCAACCGGTAGACGATCCGCTGGAAACCACCGCAAAAGCCGACCAGTATATTGTGTATACGCGTATCGGGGACAGCGACTTCGATAATGGTGTGATTGTAAATTCTCCAACCTATCAAACGGTTATCCCTTCAGGGGTGGTTTGTAGTTTCAAAGTGACCGCCTTAAACAAAGGGGGGGAAAGCTTTCCATCAGAAATCCTTTCTATCGGAAAAACTTTTAACGACAAAGGAACTGTATTGATCATAAACGGATTTGACCGGGTCTGTGCTCCCGCAGATTTTACGGCAGACGCAGATACTTTAGCCGGATTCTTAGACGAGCTAGACCACGGAGTACCCTACAAAACCGACATAAGTTACATCGGTCCGATGAAAGAGTTTCGCCGACAGATACCATGGATGGATGACGACGCCTCCGGATTTGGTGATAGTTACGGTACACACGAAACAATGGTAATTGCCGGTAATACATTTGACTACCCTGCTATACACGGAGAAGCGATTTTGAAAGCAGGCTACTCGTTTACATCTTGCAGTGACGAAAGTATCGTCCATCCAGACTCTTCTCCTAAAGAGAGAGAAACACAAATCTGTATGAATGACTATAAATACGTAGATCTTATATTAGGGAAACAATGCCAGACAAAAATGGGACGTGGTGGAATCCGCCCATTGGAATTTAAAACATTTAGTAAAGAGATGCAGAATGCCATCACAAACTACTGCCAGGCAGGAGGTAATTTCTTCGTATCAGGCGCCTATGTGGCATCGGACTTATGGGATAATCGTCTGGTGAAAGCCAATGAAGAAGACAAAAAGTTTGCTATGGAGGTATTGAAATACAAATGGCGTGTAGGACAGGCTGCCCGCAACGGAAAAGTGAAAAGTGTAGCCTCTCCATTCCCGGAAATCACAGGAAGCTACACTTATTATCAAGATCTAAACCCGGAATCATATGTCGTAGAGTCGCCAGATGCTCTTGAACCGGCTGCACAAGGTGCATTCACTATACTGCGATATTCGGAAAACAATCTGAGTGCCGGCATAGCTTATAAAGGGAATTATAAAACCTGCGTACTGGGATTCCCATTCGAAGCGATACGTACAGTCACAGAAAGAGAACTATTGATGAAAGCCATATTGACTTTCTTCGAACACTAAAACAGAAGATTCTTAACCTCCTTTTTATAAGGAGGTTACCCACAGGATCTAAAGTTATATAAACAGTAAAGTTATAACAAATAAAATCATCATCTATGAATAGAAGACTTTCTATATTCGTAATCATTTTGTTTTTCCTGTTACCTGTTGCCGCACGGGCACAGGTAACAGGTTCTTTCCGCTTCGCACAGTTGACAGACATACATCTCAATCCCAACAATCCGAAGCCGACAGAAGACTTGAAACGTTCCGTCGAACAAATTAACGCCACACCGGGAGTAGACTTTGTATTAGTCACTGGAGACCTTACCGAAGAGGGTGATCGCACGACCATGTTAGTTGTAAAATCTATCCTGGACCGACTGAAAGTGAAATATTACGTTATACCGGGCAACCACGAAACAAAGTGGAGTGATTCAGGTTGCACTGCTTTCAGCGAAATATTCGGGGGAGAACGCTTTAAATTCGAACACAAAGGATTCTTGTTTTTAGGGTTTAATTCAGGACCACTGATGCGTATGGCCTACGGGCATGTAGTACCGCAAGACATCACATGGATGAAACAAGAAATGGATAAAGTTGGAAAAGATAAGCCTGTAATCCTGGTCACCCATTATCCTATGCAGGATGGGGATGTGGACAATTGGTATGATGTTACCGATGCCGTACGTCCATACAATATCCGCACTTTTATCGGAGGACACTATCATCGTAATCGCTTCCTCTCATACGACGGTATACCAGGTATTCTTACCCGCTCAAACCTACGTGACAAAAACGGTTCAAGCGGCTATAGCATTTTTGATATCACTCCGGACTCTATCATTACTTACGAGCAACGCATAGATGAACCAATGAAACGCTGGACTGCCCTATCACTCACCAAATCTTATTATAACCGTACCGGAAAGGCAGTGAAATATCCCAGTTTTTCGGTGAATAAAGAGTATCCACAAGTAAAAATAGGCTGGCAGGTGCAGACCGGTGTCGGCATCTATTGTTCACCTGCCCTCTGGAAAGGCAGAGTTTATGTAGGTGATGACTTGGGTTTCCTAACTTGCTACACCCTGAAGGAAGGACGTAAATTATGGAGTTTCCAATCAGGGAAACGCATTGTGGGCACACCTGCCGCAACCGACGGGATTGTGGTTTTTGGCTCCGCTGACCACAACATCTACGGATTGGATGCTGTAACCGGTAAAGAACGCTGGAGGGTTACGGTTGCCCAACCGGTATTGGGAGCGGTAACTATTGAAAAAGGTATCGCTTACATAGGTGGCAGTGATTCCACTTTTCGCGCCATTCGTATCAAAAATGGTAAAGTAGTATGGACTTATACCGGTATCAAAGGTTACATCGAAACAAAACCTCTGGTAGAAGGTGACAAGGTCATATTCGGTGCATGGGACAATACTCTCTATGCTCTCAATAAATCCAACGGCAAGGAACTCTGGAAGTGGACCGGCGGACTGACCCGTATGCACTTCTCTCCTGCTGCCGTATGGCCTGTAGCAGCACATGGAAAAGTATTCATCACCGACCCACAACGTGCCATGACCGCTATCAGCCTAAAAACAGGAAAAACAGTTTGGCGTACCTTCCAGTCAATGGTTCGAGAAACAATCGGTCTATCCGCAAACAAAAATCAGATTTATAGCAAAACGATGAATGACAGTGTCGTATGCTATTCCACCATCAGCGACACTCCGAAAGAGATCTGGGCATCTAATGTAGGCTTTGGCTACGAACATGCTCCATCCATGCAGATGGAAAAAGACGATATAGTATTCAGTAGTACCAAAGAAGGACTTATCTTTGCATTGGATGCAAGTACCGGACAAGTATTGTGGAAACATAAGATCGGCAATTCACTGATTAACACCGTACTCCCCATCAGCCGCCATCAAGTACTGTTTACAGCCACCAGTGGTGAAACAGGCTTACTTGAGTGGAAAGAATAAAACAAATCAAAACATAAGCATATATGAAATCAACAATCAATTGCTTCATCCCTTACGCGGGAGCAGCACAAGCAGAAAGAACAGTTCAAGGATTACAAGCAACAGGTTTGGTGAAAAAAATCTACCTTCTTGTCACCTCACCCAGCTTCGATCCACTACCAGGATGCGAACTACTTTATATAGACAAGCTTACCAACAGCGCCTCCATGTACGCCATTGCTACCTATTCGGATGCAAGCTACACATTACTTTATACCAAATATACATCACTTGAACTGGGACTATTTGCCCTTGAACGGATGATTCACATTGCCGAAGATTCGGCTGCCGGCATGGTATACGCCGACCATTATCAAGTGACAGAAGGTAAACAGAGTAATGCCCCGGTCATCGATTACCAGTTCGGAAGTCTCCGTGACGATTTCAACTTCGGTTCTGTCCTCCTTTTCAAAGCCTCAGCCTTGAAAGAAGCCGCCAAACGAATGAAATCCGACTATGACTTTGCCGGATTCTACGATCTGCGCCTTAAACTTTCACAGAAATATCCATTAGTACATATCAATGAATACCTTTATTCGGAAGTAGAAAACGACACCCGAAAAAGTGGTGAAAAAATATTCGACTATGTAGATCCTAAAAATCGTGACCGACAGATTGAGATGGAAGAGGCATGTACCGAACATCTGCAAGAGATAGGCGGTTATCTGAAGCCTGAATTCCAGAAAATAGAATTCAACACCGGCAACTTCCCATACGAAGCTTCTGTGATTATTCCGGTACGCAACCGTATTCGTACCATACGCGATGCCATCCGTTCTGTACTCAGCCAGAAAGCAGATTTCAAATTCAACCTGATCATTATCGACAATCACTCTACCGACGGTACCACCGAAGCCATTGATGAATTTAAAGACGATGAACGCCTGATCCACTTGATTCCCGAACGTAATGATTTGGGTATAGGCGGTTGCTGGAATCTGGGAGTTCACCATCCTCTTTGCGGTAAATTTGCTGTCCAACTTGACAGTGACGACGTATATGCCCACGACGGTACTTTGCAGGTCATGGTCAATGCATTTTACGAACAAAACTGTGCTATGGTAGTAGGCACCTATATGATGACAGATTTTGATATGAACATGATCGCTCCGGGCATTATTGATCACAAAGAATGGACACCAGAAAACGGGCGTAACAATGCACTACGCATCAACGGGTTAGGTGCTCCTCGTGCATTCTACACACCAATACTCCGTGAATTGAAGGTACCCAATACCAGCTATGGCGAAGATTACGCATTAGGACTGAATTTCTCACGCCAGTATCAGATCGGACGCGTATACGAAGTCGTTTATCTATGCCGCCGTTGGGATGATAACTCGGATGCCTCTCTCGACATCGTAAAGATGAATGCTCACAACCTTTACAAGGACCGCATACGCACTTGGGAATTACAGGCACGAATTGCATTAAATAAGAAACAAAGATGAACAAAGAAATAGAAACTCTACTGAGCGAACAGCTCTCCTCTTGGGAGACGGCACAAAACAATTACGCTGCCCTGAAACGGGTACGAATAAAAGATGTGAAAGTGAACGGTTGCCTGTACAGAATACAGTTCAACCCGGCACGTATTGTTTCTTCTGCTGCCAAAGTAGATAGTAAATCGATTCAAGAGCGTAAATGCTTCTTGTGTCCGGCCAATCTTCCACCGATGCAAAAAGGCATTCCTTTCGGAGAACACTACCAGATATTGGTCAACCCATTTCCTATCTTTCCCAAGCACTTGACAGTTCCCGAGCTACAACATGTTGAACAGCGTATCTTACATCGCTTTAGTGATATGCTCGACCTGGCTACTTATGCCGAAGATTATATAATCTTCTACAATGGTCCCCAATGTGGTGCATCGGCTCCCGACCATCTGCATTTTCAAGCAGGTAATAAAGGTTTTCTACCTATCGAACAAGAGTGGAAAGAGAAAAGAGGAGAGAAAGTAATCACCTGTAAAGATGCTACTCTTTGGGCACTAAACGATTACCCCCGTGCAACTCTGGTAATTGAGGCGGGAAGTAAAGAAACAGCTATCATGTTGTTCAATACCGTATACCAGGCCATGCCCTCAACATCGGGTGAAGATGAGCCTATGATGAATGTATTGGTATGGAAAGAACAGAAAAATTGGATTGTCTGCATCTTTCCCCGCAACAAACACCGTCCCTCCTGCTACACAGCCGAAGGGGATACCAATATCCTGATCAGCCCTGCATCAGTAGACATGGGGGGAGTGTTCATCACTCCACAAGAAAAGGATTTTGAAAAGATTACAGCAAATGATATTGCCGACATTCTCGGTGAAGTATGCCTGAGACCGGCAGCCTTCCGCATATTGATAGAACGCATAAAACAACAATTATGAAAGAACCCAAAGTACAGGTCGGCATTTTATTCGAACCTCAAATCAAATTCATACTGCTGACCCCCTATCATATCAACGGGGAAGAGGTCAGCGGCAAACAGGTTGTGACCTATGATAACGGACACATCCTCTGGCAAGGGCATTCATATGACGAACTGCTGTTTGAGCCCCTACACGAAAAAAGCGATGCTTTTGAACTGCAGGATGTCACCATCGGTATCAATTTTCATTGGGAACGAAAGGAAAACCAGCGTTTTATCGGAGCACTGAAAATTATTGTAGAAAATAAAAAGTTAACGGGAATCAACGTAATTCATGTGGAAGATTACCTGACCAGTGTGATCTCTTCTGAAATGAGTGCAACGGCAAGTCTGGAATTACTGAAAGCACATGCTGTGATTTCAAGAAGCTGGTTATTAGCGGGGCTTTCCCTACCCTATTCCAAAGATAGAGAAAAAAGTAATACCACTCCCGAGAAAGTGCCCTACTCTACATCTTCTTTTCCACCCCTTGCACAAGAGGCCGAAAATAAAATTCTAATCCGCTGGTATGAACGTGACGCACATACTCACTTCGATGTCTGTGCCGACGATCATTGCCAACGTTACCAAGGTATTACCCGTGCCTCAACCGACATGGTGAGGCAAGCCATCTCTGCCACCCGAGGAGAGGTACTTATGTCGGAAGGAACTATTTGTGATGCGCGCTTCTCCAAATGTTGCGGTGGTGCTTTTGAAGAGTTTCAGTATTGTTGGGAAAATATCAGACATCCATACCTATCCAAACAAAGAGATAGCAAAAAAGCAACCGATCTACCCGATCTGTGTAAAGAAGCCGAAGCCGAGCGATGGATACGTACTTCTCCCGAAGCCTTCTGTAATACAAAAGACAAGAAAGTACTGTCTCAGGTACTGAATAACTATGATCAGGAAACTACCGACTTTTATCGTTGGAAAGTAGAATATGAACAGGAAGAACTGTCCAAACTGATTCTGAAACGCTCAGGAATTGACTACGGACAAATTCTCGACTTGGTACCAGTGGAACGGGGAACTTCCGGACGACTTGTCAGACTCAAAATAATAGGTACTAAACGGACCATGATCATTGGCAAAGAACTGGAAATACGTCGTACCCTCTCCCCATCACACCTCTATAGTTCTGCTTTCATCATTGATAAAGTAAACGTCACAAACGGAATACCGGATCGCTTTATCCTTACCGGGGCCGGATGGGGACACGGAGTAGGACTCTGTCAGATAGGAGCAGCCGTCATGGGCGAGCAAGGTTATACATACGACACCATCTTGCTGCATTATTACATCGGGGCAACGATAGATAAACTTTATTAAACACACACCATTATCATGAAAAACAAAAATATATCACCGTGGGCATGGATTCCGACTCTTTACTTTGCACAAGGATTACCTTATGTAGCCGTAATGACTATCTCGGTAATTATGTACAAAAATCTGGGTATCTCCAACACAGATATCGCTCTTTATACCTCTTGGCTCTATTTACCATGGGTTATCAAACCTTTCTGGAGTCCATTTGTCGACTTATTAAAAACCAAACGTTGGTGGATAGTCAGCATGCAGCTATTGGTAGGTGCCGGATTGGCAGGAATCGCTTTCACCATACCGATGTCAAACTTCTTCCAAACGACCCTTGCCATTTTTTGGCTAGTGGCATTCAGCTCGGCTACACATGATATTGCTGCAGACGGATTCTACATGTTGGCACTCAACGTACAGGACCAGGCACTTTATGTGGGTATCCGCAGCACTTTCTACCGCATTGCCACAATTGCCGGCCAAGGCTTGCTGGTGATGCTTGCAGGTGGACTTGAAATATGGACAGGCAGCATTAAGTATGGATGGAGTATCACGTTCTTTATTCTGGCAGGACTCTTCCTCGCTTTCTGTCTCTATCATAAATGTATATTGCCAAAGCCCGACAGCGATAAAGCAGTAGTAGGTGAAAATAGTGCCAGTGCTATTTTCAGTGGATTCATAGAAACCTTCGCTTCCTTCTTCCGCAAAAAACAAGCAGGAGTTGCTATCCTTTTCATGCTATTCTACCGTTTTCCGGAAGCACAATTAGTGAAACTTATCAACCCATTCCTACTTGATCCCATTGACAAAGGCGGACTGGGGTTGACAACAGCTGAAGTCGGATTGGTTTACGGTACTATCGGTATCATCGGGCTGACCTTGGGAGGCATTATCGGAGGTATCTGTGCAGCAAAAGGAGGACTTCAAAAGTGGCTTTGGCCAATGGCATGGAGCCTTTCATTGACTTGTCTCACCTTTGTATATCTAGGCTACTTCCAACCACAAAATTTTGTGATAATCAACCTATGTGTATTTATCGAGCAGTTCGGTTATGGCTTCGGGTTCACAGCCTACATGCTTTACCTCATTTACTACTCCGATGGTGAACATAAGACAGCACACTATGCGATCTGCACCGCTTTTATGGCATTGGGTATGATGCTGCCGGGTATGGCTGCCGGTTGGTTGCAGGAACTGATCGGATACGAAAACTTCTTTATCTGGGTAATGGTTTGTTGTACCGCGACAATAGCCGTATGCGCCTTTATTAAGATAGATCCCAACTATGGCAAGAAAGCAGAGGGTATTCCCCAAAAAACAAAATAAACCCATTTCTATTTACCGGATATTTAAAACATACTGAGAATATGACATATAGAAGAAGTATATTAAAGTTATTACTCACTTTTTTCGTCTTTATGACCTCCACTCTCCTCTCACGAGGGGCCGAACCGGGAGCAAGACCTCCGAGAATCCGTATAAAAACCGGAATTGAGGTCCTGAAAGAGCAAAACTTCAAATGCCTTGAAGGAAAGCGCGTAGGATTAATTACCAATCCGACCGGCGTTGACAATCATTTAATATCCACCATTGACATTCTGCACGAAGCACCCAATGTCAACTTGGTAGCCCTTTATGGCCCCGAACATGGTGTACGGGGTGATGTACACGCTGGTGATAAAGTAGATAACGCCAACGATTCCAGTACCGGATTGCCTGTTTATTCACTTTACGGAAAGACACGCAAGCCGACTCCCGAAATGCTAAAAGACATCGATGTGCTGGTATACGACATACAAGATATCGGTTGCCGTTCATTCACCTATATCAGTACGATGGGAGTAGCGATGGAAGCTGCCGCCGAAAATAACAAAGAATTTATCGTTCTCGATCGTCCCAATCCCATAGGCGGATTAAAAATTGAAGGAAATGTGGTAGAAGATGGATATATATCTTTTGTCAGCCAATTTAAAATTCCGTACCTTTACGGGCTTACTTGTGGCGAGTTGGCTCTGATGCTCAATGGCGAACAGATGTTGAGTAAACCATGCAACTTGCACGTTGTGAAAATGAAAGGTTGGAAGCGCAAGATGGACTACGTTCAGACAGGGCTGCAATGGATTCCTTCGTCTCCCCATATCCCGCATCCGCATTCCGCTTTCTTTTATCCGGTATCCGGGATACTCGGTGAACTAGGTTATATGTCAATTGGCGTAGGATACACCATTCCGTTCCAGATGTTTGCTGCCCCTTGGGTGGAAGCAGAGAAACTGGCAGATAACCTCAATCGCCTGCACCTGCCGGGAGTAATATTCCGGCCGATGCATCTCAAGCCTTTCTACTCAGTAGGTAAAGAAGAGCATCTGCAAGGAGTACAAGTGCATATTGTAGATTTTAACAAAGCCTCACTAAGCGAGATACAGTTTTACGTGATGCAGGAAGTAACCGCCCTCTATCCGGATCGTGCCGTATTCGACCATGCCGATAAAGAGCGCTTCCATATGTTCGATCTCGTCAGTGGCTCTAAAGAGATACGCGAGCGCTTCAGTCAACGCAACCGTTGGGAAGATGTCCGCGATTACTGGTACAAAGATGTCGACGACTTTCGACGGCTATCGCAAAAGTACTATTTATATAAATAAAAAACTGGGCTGAGTGCCGAACAAACAGAGAAACAATGAAAATGGAAAGAAACTACAGTGCGTTCTTGCAAGATATCGGACGATTTATCCCGCGAGACAGATTATTTACTGACGAACTCCATCGTTTGGCGTGGGGGACAGATGCCGGTTTCTATCGACTGATTCCTCAAATCGTAATTCATTCAATCAATGATGACGAAGTAATAGAAATCATCTATCTAGCCGACCGGTACAATATACCGGTTACTTTCCGTGCAGCAGGAACCAGCCTTTCGGGCCAAGCCATTAGTGACTCTGTTCTGATTATAGCCGGAAAAGGTTGGGAAAACTACGAGCTTTCACCCGACCACGAAAAAATCTATCTGGAGCCCGGCATTGTCGGACAGCGAGTAAACGAGATTTTAGCACCTTACGGACGTAAATTTGCCCCGGACCCGGCTTCTATAAAAAGTGCCATGGTGGGTGGAATCGTGATGAACAATGCTTCGGGTATGAACTGCGGAACACATGCCAACAGTGATAAAATGTTGCTATCTGTACATATCATATTTCCTGACGGATATTATCTCAATACAGATAGTCAGGAGTCACGTGAGAATTTTAAAGAAGATTATCCCGAATTCCTCCAGCGCATCTGCGAACTTCGTGACCAGATACGCAGTAACGAGAAGCTTAGCGCACGCATCCGCCACAAATATTCAATCAAGAACGTAACAGGCCTGAATATTCTACCGTTCCTCGTATACGACGATCCTTTCGACATTATCGCTCACCTGATGGTAGGTTCAGAAGGTACACTGGCTTTCCTTGCCGGTGTAACCATGAAAACAGAGTATGACTATCCGTATAAAGCCAGTGCCATGCTCTACTTCAGCGATATCAAAGAGGCATGCCGTGCAGTGGTAGCTATGAAAAGACTCGTCAACGCAAATGGAGAATGGATTGTAAAAGGCGCGGAATTACTCGACTGGAAATCCTTGGCTTCAGTCAATGATCCGACAGGAGAAGGGTTGACCGCTGTCCTGACCGAGACCAAAGCATGTACACAGGAAGAACTCAATCAGAATATCGCCATCATCGAGGAGGCATTAAAAGCATTCGATACATATATTCCGGTCCATTTTACGGATCAACCCGAAGAATATTCAAAATACTGGGCAATTCGGGCAGGTATTTTTCCATCTGTAGGTGGAACACGCCCTTCGGGAACGACTTGTCTGATCGAGGACGTTGCTTTTCATATCGAGGATCTTCCTGAAGCAACCGCCGAACTGCAACAGCTCATCGCCCGCCACGGATACGATGATGCCTGCATTTACGGTCATGCCCTGGAAGGCAATTACCATTTTATCATCAATCAGTCATTCAGCAGTGAGGCTGAGGTAAAACGGTACGAAGCCCTGATGAATGATGTAATAGATTTGGTAGTAGGCAAATATGATGGTTCACTAAAAGCCGAACACGGCACAGGAAGAAATATGGCTCCATTTGTAGAATACGAATGGGGAGAAGAGGCCTACGCAATAATGAAAGAAGTAAAACAACTCTTCGACCCCAAAGGATTATTTAATCCGGGAGTTATCTTTAATGATGATCCTCAATGCCATATCAAGCACTTCAAACCCCTCTCTCCATTGACAATAGGACAAGATACCCAAGTAACCCGACAGATAGACCGGTGCATCGAATGTGGGTTCTGTGAAGTAAACTGCCTGTCATGCGGGTTTACACTCTCCTCACGACAGCGTATCGTTATTCAAAGAGAGATCTCACGCTTGAAGAAAAGCGGTGAGAATCCCCAATTACTGAAAACGTTATCTGAGCTATACCGGTATTCTGGTAACCGGACTTGTGCCGGCGACGGTTTATGTGCTATGTCTTGTCCGATGGGCATCAATACCGGTGACCTGACCCACATCCTGCGTCAGGCTGAGTTTCCTCCCGGAAGTACCGGTTACAGAGCCGGTAAGTTTGCTGCCAATCATTTTGCAGGAATCAAAAGTACTTTGCGCCCAGTATTATCACTTGCCAATGCGGCACATAGTTTACTGGGTACATCAACAATGACCTCCATTACCCGGAAAATGCACAGTGCATGGGGACTCCCACAATGGACACCAGCCATGCCCAAAAGCTATAAAATACGGAAAAACGATCAGACTCCGGCAATGAATAACAAGGTAGTCTACTTTCCCAGTTGCATCAATCAAACGATGGGGCTGGCAAAAGATTCTCCTGTAGATCAACCTTTGGTAAAACAAATGCTCTCCCTGCTTCAAAAAGCCGGATACGAGGTCATCTTCCCTCCTAAAATGGAAAAACTCTGTTGCGGAACCATTTGGGAAAGCAAAGGTATGCTGGATATCGCCGACAGTAAATCGACCGAACTGGAAGCCGCTTTATGGGAAGCCAGCGAACAGGGACGTTATCCGGTGCTTTGTGACCAAAGTCCTTGCTTACACCGCATGCGTGCTACTATCCAAAAGATAAAGTTATATGAACCGGCAGAATTCATTTATACTTTCTTGCGGGACAAACTGGAATTTACCCCAACCGACCGACCGATTGCCATACACATCACATGTTCCATGCGCAAAATGGGATTGGCGAATATACTAATCTCACTCGCAAAGCTTTGCTCAACCCAAGTATTCATTCCGGAAGAGATCGGTTGTTGTGGTTTTGCCGGAGACAAAGGATTCACGCAGCCGGAACTCAACACTTATGCTTTACGCAAGCTGCGTCCGCAATTGACGAAAGCCGGTATCGGTATCGGTTACTCAAATAGTCGTACCTGTGAAATCGGTCTCGCCACCAATACCGGTATCCCCTATGTATCGATTGCATATCTGGTCGATCAGTGTACCCGGCCTATAAAACAAAAAAATAACTTAACACTTAAATAAAAAACACAATGAATCAAACAGTCAACAAACGCCTACTCGCTCTTGATGTATTGCGAGGCATCACTATCGCAGGTATGATTATGGTCAACAACCCCGGCAGCTGGAGTTATGTATATGCTCCCCTTGGGCATGCGGCATGGATCGGCTTAACCCCGACCGATCTGGTATTTCCTTTCTTTATGTTTATCATGGGTATCTCTACCTACATCTCATTAAGAAAGTATAACTTTGAGTTCAGCCACTCGGCCGCTTTGAAAATCCTTAAAAGAACCATCGTAATCTTTGCCATTGGTTTGGGAATCGCATGGTTCTCCATGTTTTGCCGTACCTGGAATTCACTCTCCGGTGAAGATATTTCATTCTTCTCCCGTCTGTATGAGTCGGTCTGGACTTTCGGCCACATCCGCATTCTGGGTGTCATGCAGCGATTGGCGCTTTGCTACGGTGCAACAGCCATCATCGCTCTAATTATGAAGCACAAATATATCCCCTATCTGATTGCCATCCTGTTGATCGGCTATTTCATCATCCTGATCAACGGAAACGGATTCGAATACAACAGCAGTAACATCCTATCAATAGTAGACCGTACCGTATTGGGTGAAGCACATATGTACAAAGATAATGGCATTGATCCGGAAGGTCTGTTAAGTACCATCCCTTCTATCGCACACGTACTGATAGGTTTCTGTGTGGGTAAACTCCTGATGGAAGTAAAAGATATCCATGAAAAGATAGAGCGTCTGTTCCTCATTGGCACTATTCTCACTTTCGCCGGATTCCTGCTTAGCTACGGTTGTCCCATCAGCAAGAAGATATGGTCACCTACTTTCGCTATCGTCACCTGTGGGTTGGCATCCAGTTTCCTGGCATTACTTGTATGGATCATCGATGTGAGAGGCTATACACGCTGGAGCCGTTTCTTCGAATCATTCGGTGTCAACCCCTTATTTATTTATGTGATGGGAGCCGTTCTCTCCATTCTCCTGGGCAGCATACTGATACCTTATGACGGAGGTAGCATCAGCCTACACGGATTCGTGTACAACGCAATTCTTCAACCCGTGCTTGGAGACTATCCCGGTTCTCTGGCATTCGCAATCTTGTTCGTAGGGCTGAACTGGTGTATCGGATATATTCTGTATAAGAAAAAAATATATATAAAAATATGATATTAATAGCAGACAGTGGTTCTACCAAGACCGATTGGTGTGTGGTAGAACATGGACAGTTGATCCAACAGATTTTTACGAAAGGTACCAATCCTTTCTTTCAGTCTGAAGAAGAAATCAGTAATGAAATAGCAACTGCACTGATTCCTCAGTTAAAGACAAACAAGTTCGAGGCTGTTCATTTTTACGGAGCCGGTTGTGCTTTCCCCGACAAAATAGAGACAATGCGCAAAGCCATAGCCTCGCATCTGCAAGTCAGTGGAGAAATCGAGGTTAGTACGGATATGCTCGCTGCTGCCAGAAGTTTGTGCGGTCATCAACCGGGTATTGCCTGTATCATGGGTACAGGATCGAATTCATGTTATTACGATGGTAAAAACATTGTCACCAATGTATCTCCTCTAGGATTTATACTGGGCGATGAAGGCAGTGGTGCGGTATTGGGCAAACTGCTGGTAGGCGACATCCTTAAAAACCAGATGACTCCGGGACTTAAAGAAAAATTTCTGGAACAGTTCAATCTGACCCCCGCCGAAATCATCGACCGGGTGTATCGGAAACCATTCCCTAACCGTTTCCTTGCAAGTTTCTCCCCATTTTTGGTTCAACACCTTGACGAACCGGTCATACGTGAATTGGTCCTTAACAGCTTCAAGAAATTCCTGAAGCGCAACGTGATGCAGTACGATTACCAGCACGCCCCGGTTCATTTCATCGGTTCTGTAGCATTCTATTACAGAGAGTTACTTTCCGAAGCATGTAAAATAATGGGAGTACACTTAGGAACCATTATCCAAAGTCCGATGGAAGGATTGATTAAGTTTCACGAGTAAAAATATGAATAAAGAACAAAAACATGAATAGTAATATAGAAAAATCAGATAAACCCTCCTTCATCAAAATCTCTGAGCAGCCCTCACTTTACGACGATCTTGAAAAGAAGTCGGTCCGCGAAATACTGGAAGACATCAATAAGGAAGACCAGAAAGTAGCTATTGCCGTACAGAAAGCAATTCCTCAAATAGAGAAACTAGTCACACAAATAGTTCCCCGAATGAAACAGGGGGGACGCATTTTCTATATGGGAGCCGGCACCAGCGGACGCCTCGGAGTACTCGACGCTTCAGAAATCCCACCTACCTTCGGTATGCCCCCCACATTAATTATTGGCCTGATAGCAGGCGGTGATACTGCTTTACGCAATCCGGTAGAAAACGCCGAAGATAATACGATCCGGGGCTGGGAAGAACTGACAGAACATAACATCAATGACAAAGATACGGTTATCGGTATTGCAGCCTCAGGCACCACCCCTTACGTAATCGGAGCTATGCATGCAGCCCGCGAGCATGGTATCCTGACCGGCTGCATCACCAGTAACCCGAACTCTCCAATGGCAGCAGAGGCCGATATCCCCATCGAAATGATCGTGGGTCCCGAATATGTAACGGGTAGTTCACGTATGAAATCGGGAACGGGACAAAAGATGATCCTGAATATGATCACAACCTCGGTAATGATTCAATTAGGACGCGTGAAAGGTAACAAAATGGTCAACATGCAACTCAGCAACCGGAAGCTCGTAGACCGTGGTACTCGTATGATTATTGAAGAACTCGGACTTGAATATGATAAAGCAAAAGCCTTGTTGCTGATGCACGGTTCCGTGAAAAAAGCAATAGATGCTTATAAAGCCGGATAACCGAACCACTCTAACCCACAATACCATTGAGCATGGAAAACAAAATCAACTTTTCTCCTCCCTCAACAAGAGAGGGGAAAGGTGTGAGGTTTTTACTCACTACCTTTTCAATATTGCTTTGTAGTCTGCAAGCTGTGGCACAATCTCTGCCACGTGTAGCTCCCGAGCAAGTGGGCATGGACTCTCATCGCCTGTTACATGCCGATGAAGCTATTCACCGGGCAATCGATCACAAAGAAATACCGGGAGCCGTACTCGCTGTCATCCGTCATGGCAAAATGGCTTATCTTAAGGCTTATGGCAACAAACGAATCTATCCCAATGTAGAGCCGATGGAAATAAACACTGTTTTCGACATGGCTTCCTGCAGTAAATCTATGTCAACAGCTGTTTCGGTTATGATTCTGGTTGAACGAGGACAACTTCGTTTGCTCGATCGTGTCAGCTTTTACCTCCCCGACTTCCAGGAATGGCGGGGAGAAAACGGGGAGAAGAAGGATATTCGTATCATAGACCTTATGACACATACTTCAGGTCTCCCTCCTTATGCACCGGTATCCGAACTGCAGGAAAAATATGGTTCTCCCAACCCCAAAGGACTGATGGAGTATATTTCCACTTGCAAACGTGAATTTAAACCTCAGACGAAATTTCAGTATAGTTGCCTTAATTACATCACTTTGCAACATATCATCGAAACCATTACCGGGCATAGCTTGCGAGACTTTGCAAAAGAAAATATCTTCGATATACTGGGAATGCAATACACGGATTATCTGCCTACCATACAACAGCAGGACGGAAAGTGGATCAATACGGTGGCCTGTCCCTGGATGGACTGGATTGCACCTACCGAAAAACAAAAAGACGGAAGCGTACTCTGCGGGCAAGTACACGATCCATTGGCACGTATCCTGAACGGAGGGATCTCCGGCAATGCAGGTATCTTCTCTAATGCAAATGACATTGGCATCCTCGCAGCCGCTCTTCTCAACGGAGGCGAATACAATGGTCACCGCATCCTCAGCCCGCTGGGAGTAAAAACCATGTGTACAGTTCCCCGTGAGCTAACCGCATTTGGCCGTACTCCGGGGTGGGATATTTTCTCTCCTTATGCCTCAAACAAGGGTGATCTTTTCAGTCCGAATACCTTTGGCCATACAGGATATACAGGAACTTCCATCATCATCGATCCGGACAACGACACGGCCGTCATTCTGCTGGTTAACGCTGTTCATCCGGAAGACCGGCATAGCATAGTCCGTCTCCGTTCGTTGGTAGCCAATGCAGTAGCCGCCTCTATCTGTCCTCCCGCACAGGTATATACAGATCATTATTACAAACGCTTCCTGCAATTTGAAACAGAAACACCCATCAGCCCCAAAGATATTGTGATGGTGGGCAACAGTCTCACGGAAAATGGTGGGAATTGGAGCAAGCGCCTAAATAAAAAAAACATAAGAAATCGGGGGATCATCGGTGACGAAGCATTGGGAATCTGTCAACGTCTTTTTCAGATCTTACCGGGGACTCCTCAAAAACTTTTCCTAATGGCCGGAATCAACGATGTGTCACACGACCTGAGCACCGATAGTGTAGTCACTTTGATAACCAAAGTCATTGAGAAAATCCAAACCGAATCACCACGCACCAAACTCTATATACAGAGTCTTCTGCCTATCAACGAATCGTTCGGACGATATAAAACGATGATCGGGAAAACTGACCTGATACCCGAAATTAACCGCAAACTTGAAGCACTTGCCAAAGAAAAGAAAATACCTTTTATCCACCTCTTTCCATTATTTACGGAGAAAAACAGCAACGTGATGCGAAAAGAACTGACTACGGACGGATTACACCTGACAGAAGAGGGGTATAGAATCTGGAGTAAAGCACTGAAACGGTATCTGTAGCAGATACCGTTTCAGATATATTCTTTGAGTGCCGCCATATCTTCCAACGTCACTACTTTCTTATTGATCGAAATCAGCCCCTCTTTCATCATCTTATTTATCTCCTTCGAGAGTGCCGGACGCGTCACTCCCAGATATTCTGCCAATTGAACCTGATTGTGCTCCAGCAAGGCTGTATCCGGAGAAATCTTATGCTCCATAAAATAATAGACCAAACGGCTGCGCAGCATCTTATAAGACAGGATACGCAGACGGGTAACCGTACATTTGTTGCAATTACCCGTCACACACAAGAAGCGATGCAACAAATCGGGTACAGAACTAATCAATTTAAAAACGGAAGTACGGGTAGCCATCAACAATACAGAATCTTCACTGGCAGTAAACGTAGCAGGTAAAAGATTCTTATCACCAAACAAATGAGGAGTGGCAAAAGCACGGGGAGCACGAATATCTTCTACTTTCACCAGGTTTCCCGCCACATCGACAATATTAACCTCCAGTTCCCCTTTCAGTAGCACATATAAATGATTGCAATAGGTATCCTGCTTCAATACGATCTCTTTTCTGGCAACCTCGTACACCGAAAGTTCCAGCTCTTGTGGCAGCCGACGTTGCAAACTGTTATCCATATCCTTAAACAAAGATATCTGCCACAAAATCTTTTGATATTCGTCTGTAAACTCTACTTTTACCACGATGCTTGTCTTTTGAGCAAAGATAGCATTTTCTCCCGTACCAATCTTACCACTTAGTAAATAAAATGCGTGGATTGATATTCAGTGTCAACCAGCCCCAGTCTTGCCAACTTTTATGGTTGCCTCCCTTTACTATATCCATATACTTAGTTCCAAGCATAGTAGAATAACCGGCAGTCAGTTTTACGTCTTTCATCAAAGTATAATCTACCTGCATATCCAATTCCGACCCTAGGCAGCGTCCTTCCTTACCATCTGTAGCCATAACGTCATATGTAGTAGAGAAGTGATGATAATTCAACGAGAAACTCAATTTCTTAGTCGGTTTAAAGTCTACGCTCAAAATCTTATCCCACAACCCCTTATTGTAAGCCGATGCATAGAAATAGTCCATACCTCCGTAAAATTTATGATGTGTTCCATATAACGGGTCAAAAGTGCTCACTTTTTTACTATCGGGATCGCCGCTAAGATAGTCCGTACCCAGACTTACGCTCCACTTCGGATCAATTTTATAACCGGCTTTCAAGCTAAACATATAAGCAGATACTTTCTTGTCAGCCTTATTCTTTCCGAACTGATAATAAGCGCTGCCATTGAACAGCCACGCTCCGGGCGTGTATACCCAATAAGTGCCCATTGTCTGCATATTAGCTGTTTTACCATTTCCCTCCGTACCCGTTTCAAATCCGGTATTCATAAAAAGCAGCGAAACAGTGAAATCTTTAGCCCAATGACCGTTATACCAAACCGTTTGCATCGTTTTATAAGGTTGCGCTCCGGAAGCATAATAAGTGCCTCCGTATGAACGGTTTTCATCATTCTGATTGAAAGCCAATATCAAATGCAACTTATGCAGTTTACTTTCATATCCCAATTTTAATGCATCGTGAAATCGCCCGGCCACATTCCAGTCCAGTCCGCCAAGCAGACGCTCATCATCATACGACAACGGTTGCCTTCCCAACTGCGCAAATAATCCTTTTGAGAAGTCAAGGCGAGCCCACGCTTCATGCAAAATAAACCTTCCATTCTTATCAATCTGAGGATCCTGCCCCCACACTCCTACGTGCTGTGCAGAAAGTCTCATCTGTAACCTGTCACGCTGATACCCCAAAGAAAGCCGGGCACGCTCGTTAACAAAGAAAGTGGGTTCTTCTCCTTCCGGACGAGGATTCAATACTCCATTGCGGTATTCACCACGGGTACGTATCTGTGCATCAATTGTAAACAGATTCTCTTTCTGTTGCTGTGCACAGACAGACAGTGGGGCTAAAAGCACAACTGTCCAAAATAGATTTGTGATTCTCATAACTCGGTTCTAAATTAGTAGTTAACGATTTATCAATTCAGATTATACGTATGTACGCTGGTCCCCTGTGCCGATGGCAGATAATTAATGCCATACCAGCACATCTGCAGTAATACGAAGCAAATGAGAAGTCCGACAAGCGCCGTACGCACTTTTTGCCTCCGGTTCATCCGAAAATGTATATAGCAAAGGTAACCGAGCCACGTAGCAGCCGCCCACGTTTCTTTGGGATCCCAACTCCAATAATGCCCCCAAGCTTCTTTTGCCCACAATGCACCAAACAACATTCCCAGCGTCATAAATGCCAGTCCCACATTGACCAGATTGTCACACAGTTCCATCTCACGTTCTTCCGGAGTTTTCTTTTTGATCCAAAGCAGATAAACAGCCATGACAGCCGCCGCTCCCAACATGGCGTAAGCAAACATATAAACAATAACGTGCGGTGCAAACCAAGGACTCTGCAGAGCAGGCATTAAAGTTTTATTGTGTATCTCAGGCTTAAACAGATTGATACAGACGAACACCAGCGAAAGAATAAAACTGAAACTCAAAATCCATTTATATCGCCAGCGGCTATACGTTATGATACCTGCCAAAGGTAAAAAGAAAGAGTACCACAAACGGGTTTCACCCATCGTACGCATCGGAGGCCGTTCCAGAGAGATCCACATCCCGAGAATGAAGGCAAAAAAGACAGCCAATCCCGCTAATGTAGCCGTATAGACCATCCATTGCCGCTTTCCTCTCCAGGCGGCAACCGCACCGATTCCCCAGCATAAAAGTGCTACAATGGCAAAAATCACAAATTGATCCCAACTCATGTGTTGTCCTCCTTTCTTTTCTGTGACAAGGCAAACAGGCAGACAGCTCCCGCTATCATCATCCAGATACCGGTATAAACGACCGGCAACCATGGATCACGAACCAGTTCGAATACGCTGATATCACTCCAACGACCTTTCGACTCGTCATAACTCAATTGATATATTTTCCACCCTTCCAACTCAAAAGGTTTATTCACCTCAATCGTAGCCGAATCACGGCGTCCCGATTCCGTATAAACCTTGACTTCGGATGCAAAACGACGGGGTTCACGTTCCGGCATCACCAGACTGGTCTGATCGTCAAGCCGGATAGCTTTATAAGGAAACATAAAACTCCCGCAACTCACCCATCCTTCACGCTGCTGTCCTGTCTTATTATTCACAGCTTTCAGATAAACAGCATAAGTAGCCCCCATTGAATGAAATTCTACAAAATTCAACGTATCCTGAGTCGCTACACTGGCAGCCAAAGGTATTTTCTTCTCGATACCAATTTCCCAATCAAGCAATCGTCCGGTATGAAAATTATCTTCAATCAACAGGTTTTCCGGTTTCTTTGACGGTAAGGCCTCACCTGTTTCATTATTTATCAGCATCAACTTCGGGGGGTATTCATCAATCGTAAAGTCCTGGAGTTCTATTGCCAGAGGTAACTCCCGCATTTTCTGGTTCTCGTCCAACGCGCGCCATTCTGCCTGTCCTGTTTTTGTAGTCATCCGCAAACGCTCCATATCGGCATTACCCAAGATAGCACCGGTCAGTGCAAGGAACAGTCCCAAGTGATTCAATACAAAAGGAAAATCACACCAGCGGAAATGGTGTATCCTCCGAATTGTGGTCAGTCCCAACAAAGTGATCATCCAAAGGAACAACAGCACAAACGAACATGCCGACAACATCTGCGAAAACCCCAGCCAGCTCTCAGCACCTAACAGAGGTACATCGGACTTCACTTGGCGAATCAGCCCCATCACTACAGTCAGCATCGCGACTGATACCATAGATGAAACGGCAGCCTGGCAGCTTCCCATCCACCGGATGAAATAACTCTTTTGCGAAAAGGCGTAGATCAGTAACAAGATAACAAGATACAATACTCCCACGCACACATTCATAGGGTATGAAAGAATGGAAAGCTCACATTTTCCTATCGTTATTTGTAGGAAAGTGCCTGTAAGAAAGAGCCCGCCACAGATAGCGAACCCCTCTTTATATCCCCAAGGTTTCTGCCACATAGTCTACAGTTTAGCCAGACGACCGTTGGCCCTCGCTTTCTCCAACCACTCAGGTACTATTGTTTTCAGGAATTTGTCTTTCGCCTTACGCTCCTTCTCCATATCCAGACCGATGTATTCCTGTGCTTTTTCCTTTGTCGAAATATCAGGCATCGGAACGTCAGCCGTGTAGCCGTGCTGAGCCAGTACTTTCGAAATAGCCAACCGGGCCTGCAAAGCCTTGTCAAGCCCATGCCCCAGAATACGTTGTATCTCTTGCGGAGCATGGAACGCGCCTCCATGCGAAGCTACTCCGAAATCCCATCTCCACTGAGCCTGGCGAATCAACTTTAACGCCTCTGCCATTTGGGCATCTGTCGCACCCTTGTCCCATGCAAATTTAGCCTCAATATGTGCCTTAGCCAATTCATGCTCCAAACGGCCACGAATTTCGTTCGCTTTACGCTGGCGATCATATACATTATTTCTTAAAGTCTCTTCACTCTCCCTATGACACACCTGGCAAGTCCGGTCGATCATAGCCAACGGACTTTGAATGTGGTGATCGCTGAACTTCATGCCTCCCTCACTTTTGTAGGGCATATGACAATCGGCACACGATACTCCGCGTTGGGCATGAATCCCCATCTGAGAAATTTCATAATCCGGATGCTGCGCTTTCAGTATACGGGCTTTGCTCAACGCATGTGTATAATCAGCGAAGTCGGCCTCATCATAGTAGGCTTCCATATCTTCTACCGAGAATCCTTTATCCCAAGGGAAAGTCAGGTATTTGCCATCTCCCTTGAAATAATATTCCACGTGGCATTGTGCGCATACTAACGAACGCATTTCCTGCGGAGTCGCTTTATCGATATCTTTCCCCTGACGGGCAAATGCCTCGCGCAAAGCCGGACGGCTGATATGCAATTTCATATTTGTCGGTTCATGACAGTCTGCACAACCTATCGGATTGACAATCTCACTGCCGAAAGCTCCCCACTTGTTGTTATAAAACGAGTCCACTCCAATCGCCTCCATCATGCGAGGCACATCCGGACTCTTACAAGTCCAGCAGGTAGAAGGCTGCGGACCACTTTTATCATCCATCGGCGCACCGGTACGAAGTGAATGAGTAATGTCCTCAATGGCATGCATGTGCCCCCGTGGAGTCGAGTAATCCTTTGAAAATGCATATCCGGCCCATAGCACCACCATCTCAGGGCGCTGTTCAAGCACATCTACCGCTTCATTGCCATTAAACTCGCTTTTAAAATCGGTTTTTGCCGTTTCTTTCCACGTCTCGTACTGCCGGGGATAATTTTCTCCAAACACTTCGTTCCGGGCTTCTATTCCGGTAATCTCCACCCGTTTGTTATTGAAAACACTTACCGTTTCCGCCCTGCGCTCCATCAGTGAAGAGACTACAAGCCCGAGTACAAAAACGACTGCCATCGCTCCGCAGAACAACAGCCATCCCTGCCATGATTTCAGTTTCTTTTCCATAATTTGTTATCTTGATTTTTTATTTATTCTATCATCTTTCTCAACCACTCCGGTGTGGGAGAATCCGGATAAGGTACTAATGCGTCAGGAGTGGAGGCAGCACTGTTGCTTCCGCCATGCGGTACGTCCCGATGACAGTCCCAACAAGCTTTCCCTTCACCTACCTGAGACATCATATAATCTATTCGTCCCGTATTTACAAATTCCGTATTCAGTTGTGTATGGCAACGAATGCAATTGTTCATAATCACCTCCGCACTCTCTTTATTGGCCCGAAGCACATCCTTCTCGCCCCGTGTCAGAAATACAGCAACGTGACGCATGCCATCCATTCCCTTGAACACCCATTTTTTCACAGGATTTTCGTGGGGAACATGACAGTCATTGCACGTAGCATTCCTGCTATGCGAACTATGGAACCAGGTTGCATAATAAGGTCCCATGATGTGACAGTTGACACAGGCCGAAGGATCATCAGCCAGATAAGTATGTGCCCGGAGCATATAAAGAAAAAGAGCTCCTCCACCTACAATCACACCTGTTATAATGATCGCAAGTACTCTCCACTTACGCGAAGGGAGTAACCATTGGATATATTCTTTTACCTTCATAGTATGTATTATGCTATGTATTTATGCAAAGAAAAGGATTTTCATTTATAAAAGATGTAATCCAGATTACATTTGCGAAAGAAAAATAACCCATGCTAAAAAAACAAAAGATAAATAAAGGAGAGATAAGGTAGGGGCTTCTTAATAATCCTGACAGGGCTGATTTATTTTCTTACACTTACCGGATATTACTTTAATAACAAGTTTCAAGACGTGGGTACGATGAAAAGACTTTTCTATATACTTCAACCCCACCTTTTTATCTTCTGAAGAATATTTATCAAGCAGAAGTTCCAATGCCTTTCGCTTCTCAGTTTCTTCTAACTGACAAATCATAGTCCCGTTAATCACAATACTTTCATACTCGGTACTAAATTGATTGGAAACAACGCGCGTGCGTCCTACCACGCAAAACGATGCCTGATTACAGTTTTGAAGTATACAAAGCTTATGCCCTTCGGGAGCACAATGAAAATAGATAGACTGTTGTTTATCCCATACATAATTAATGGGAATGCCATAAACACCTTCTTCAGTTGAAGAAATAGATAACACTCCGTATTCTCCATTTTCAAGTAAACTCATTGCTTCGTCTTCCGATAAAAGGCGGTCTTTCCGTCGGATTAAATCGTTGATATATTCCATTCTATCAAAATTTTAAAAGTAATATCAATTATTATTTTTACAAAATTTGTTACCTTTACCTTCCGAATAAGCAAAAATATAAAGATGAGACAATATTTACTAAATATAATACTGTTATTTTTAGGATTCACTATCATTTATTCTTGTTCACGGCATCAGCAAATAAACAGAACCATCTTTCTAGCAGATTCCATTATGGAATATCAACCCGATAGTGCGTTTAAATTATTAAAAACAATAAATCAAACAGATTTATCTGTTTCAGAAAACGCAAAACACGCATTATTATTAGCACAAGCACAGGATAAAGCCGGCCATCAATTAATCAACGATTCATTAATTTTGATTGCTATAAATCATTATGATCACTTATCAAAAGATAACAATAAAGCAAAAGCATACTTTTATTTAGGACGATTTTATCAAAACAATAATGATTATGCAAAAGCCATTAACTCTTATCTCATTGCAGAAAAAGCAACATCAGATCATGACACATTATTAACTTTGATATACGATAATTTGGGTACATGCTATAAAAACCAAGATTTTTATGACAAAGCTTTAGAAGTATATAAAGACGCATACTACATTTATAAACAATACAATAGCAAGAATATCCTATACCCACTTCGAGGAATGGCAAGCATATATGCTATTCAAGAACAGTTTGAGAAAGCTCTTAAATATTACCAAACAGCTCTCACCATTGCATCAAGTACCAATGACTCTACATGGCAGTCTATCTTATTTTGTGATATTTCCCGTATTTATGACAATAAAAACCTCTATGAAGCGGCATATAGTTATATAGTACGCTCTATTCAATATGCTCCACGCAGTAGCGATCTATCTGCTATGTATTTTTGGAAAGGAGAAATATTACACAATCTGAATCAATTGGATTCTGCTTTTTATTATATCAATTTAGCTAAAAAAAGTTCAGACTTAAATACACAGGCATCGGCATACCAAGCTCTATATGAAATAAAAAAAGAACAAGGAGAATTAAATGATGCAATTCTATATAATGACACGTCTCTCATTCTATATGATTCTATACAAGATTTAAACCATAGTGCGGAAATCAGTCACATACTAAAGCAACATGCGACAGAGACATTACAACAGGCCGAAGTTATAAAACGGCAAAAGCATACAGCTTTTCTTATTGTAACTACATTATTACTCATTGCGTGTATCACATTTATCTTTCTTTATAAAGATAATAAAAGAAAAAAAGTATACATTAAAATACAATGTGAATTAAGAAATAACCAAATAGAAAAAGATGAATTAAAAGAGAAAATCAAAACGCTAATTGATAGTAATACATATATTGCGGAAAGAAATAAAGAATTAAAAAAAGAAGAACTAAAGCAGCAACAAGTTGAATTATGGAAAAGAACACTTCAAATATGTACACGACTATTTCATACTTCCACATCATATAAAAAATTACATGCAATAGAAACAGCCAAATTTAAAAAAGAAAGAGAAGAAAAACAGAAAGAAATTAATTCCATACAGAAAGAGATAAACGAAGTTTTCATCGAAGCAATTCAGGAGTTACGAGAACAATATCCAAAACTAACACAAGAAGACCTCTTCTATTGCATTCTACAATATTTGCGTCTATCTACCTCTACAATCAAATTTTGTATGAGAGTTGAAAGTAACCAGGCACTCACCCAAAGAAAGTATCGCATAAAAAAACAAATCAGTCCCCAAACCTTTTCTATAATCTTTAATGAAAGCTCTCCTTCAGAAGGAGTTTTATGAACTTTTATCACACGGCTCCTCCTCCTTGTTATATCAAAATTCATAAACAACTGATTATCAGCAATCATAAATCCTTCAATTGTTATCTCACATCAGTATCATCACTTGGGTATTGGACTATCTTTGCAGAAACATAAATTTATTTATCATGAAAAAGTTAACCTGTCTAATTACCCTATTCTTATTCATTAGTGTTGGCTATATAAATGCAGAAACAATGGCCTCAAGAAAGAAAATTAAAATGAAAGTAGAAACTCAGCACCATCAACGTTCTCTGCCCCCACCTTGTCCCGCAGAAGCTTTTATCTGCGGAAATACGGTTGATCTTATTTTCAGAGAAACAAATAAAACTGCAGTTGTCACAATTATGAATTTAGATACGGGAGAAGCCATTCATTACAATGTTTCAACAAACGATTGTAGTATCTCTATCGATTTAGGCAACAATCAAAGTGAATCAAACTATAATATTGAATTAATACTGGATGGCAAAGCATATACCGGAGAATTTACAACAAATGAAATCTGAGATTTTATTTTTAAATAATAACAAGCTCTTTCTCTCAAAGAGCATAAATCTTTTTATACATGAAAACCATATCCAAATTATTTTTACTATTTTCAATAATTCTACTTTCATCATGTGATGAAACAGAATTGGATCAAACGGTGACTAATCAAGTAAATCCGCAAAAAGAAGAAGATTCCAGAATTGTATTCAATAGTGCAAAAGAGTTTTATAACACCCTTGATACACTATCTTACATGACTTATGAAGAACAAACAGAATGGATTCGTGCCTCGGGTATTAAATATCCGCTATATAAAGACCTTGAATTTTGCGAAGATGAAATCATGACAGAAATGCCTAGAGCATTTCAAGCACTATTCAACCATAAAATGGAAATGCAAATAAATGATACCGTAATTGCATTTGAAAAAGGAAATATGTACGTAAAATCAATTAAGGAGAAAATTCTACCCGTTCCTGTTCTATATGGGCAAGTAGGAGTTAACCAAGAGGAATCAGAAGTAACAACAAGAACTGTATATGAAACAAAATATGGAAAGATTGGAACATCATATCAATATGAATTCAAGATTCCAGAAGGTAAATCCAAATACAAATATGTACATGAACTTAAATCCGTTATTATTAAAGAGAACCTCCCACCATATAAATCATGGAGTAATTTATTTTTAGTTTTAAAATTAGAATGGAAAGGTAAAAAGAAATGGAAAGTTGCAGAAAAAGAAGAAAGAAATATCTCAATAGATTTAAATGTGTGTAAACGCAATTTAGCAAAAGTAAAGTATAACCAAGAAATCCGGATAGATGTTCAAAATATGGATTCTAAATCACACTCTATAAATATAGAAGGTTATATCATCCATGAAGTAGTTGGAATACCAAGTACCAAAATGTTTAATGGATGGAGTTATCCATTAGTGGAGTGGCAACCCCGATAAAATCAACTATTTAGTAAAGTAAAACCACTGCATACTAAACCTTAACATACAAAATCCTCCCTGATTATTCTTCCATTGCATTAATAATCAGGGAGATTCTATTACATATTCTTATTCATCCAATATTTCTTCCAATTGCATATCAAAGATCAGCGTTGAATAGCCTGGAATATCGTCAGTTCCACTTGCTCCGTAAGCCAACTCCCACGGAATATAAACAAGCCATCTTTCTCCGACACGCATACGTTGCAATATCTCAGCCCAACCGGAGACACCACCAACCGTAATAAATGTTTGGATAACAAATTTAGTAGGTGAATCAAAAGGCCCCGGATCAGCTCCCGTAAAGTTCTGGTCAAATGTTTCGCCAAAAATAAAACTTCCACGATAAAACACATTCACAGAATCTGTATAAAGGGGAATAGCACCTGTATCATTCGAGATCTTCTTTTTATAATAAATCCGTAACTTCGGATTTATCTCCGGCTCAAAAGCTTTCAGTTCCGGATCGGTTTTTTCATCAAATACCGTCTTCAAAGAATCGATATATCCTTCGTTACGTGCCCGCCAGTTATCAAACTTCGTAGCTTCTTTCGTCTCCTCACAGGAAACAAAGATAAGAGCCAGTAACAGCAACGGCAATAAATAGATTTTTTTGTTCATTCGCTAAAGGGTTATTGGATTGTTTTCAACAACGAGGTAATACTTACCCGGTCGGCAATGATATTATTCAATTCAGAGATTGCCACACGTTCCTGCTCCATAGTGTCGCGGTTACGTAATGTCACACAGTTGTCTTCCAATGTCTGATGGTCAACAGTCACACAGTACGGAGTACCGATGGCGTCCTGACGACGGTAACGTTTACCGATACTGTCTTTTTCATCATACTGGCAATGGAAGTGGAACTTAAGATTGTCAATGATCTCACGAGCCTTTTCAGGCAGTCCGTCTTTCTTTACCAACGGCATTACAGCCAGTTTCACCGGTGCCAATGCAGCAGGCAATTTCAATACAACGCGGCTTTCACCATTTTCCAGTTGCTCTTCGCAATAAGCAGCCGACATAATACTGAGGAACATACGGTCAACACCGATCGACGTTTCGATTACGTACGGAGTATACGATTCGTTCAGTTCCGGATCGAAATACTTAATGCTCTTTCCCGAGAATTTTTCGTGCTGAGAAAGGTCGAAATTCGTACGGGAGTGAATACCTTCTACTTCTTTGAAACCAAATGGCATCAAGAACTCAATGTCGGTAGCGGCGTTTGCATAGTGAGCCAGTTTATCGTGATCATGGAAACGATAATGATCGTCACCAAAGCCCAGTGCCTTGTGCCACTTCAAACGAATTTCTTTCCATTTCTTGAAATATTCCAATTCGCTGCCCGGACGAACAAAGAACTGCATCTCCATCTGTTCGAACTCACGCATACGGAAGATGAACTGACGGGCTACAATCTCGTTACGGAAAGCTTTACCGATCTGAGCGATACCGAAAGGAACTTTCATGCGGCCGGTCTTCTGTACGTTCAGATAATTGACAAAGATACCCTGTGCCGTCTCCGGACGAAGATAGATTTTCATCGAACCATCGGCAGTAGAACCCATATCGGTAGAGAACATCAGATTGAACTGACGAACTTCTGTCCAATTCTTAGTACCAGAAATCGGGCAAGCTATTTCTTCGTCAACAATGATCTGACGGAGCTCTTCCAGATTGTTATCGTTCAGCGCTTTTGCGAAACGTTCGTGCAATGCATCACGCTTTGCCTGATGCTCAAGAACACGCCCATTGGTGCTGCGGAACTGAGCTTCGTCAAAAGCTTCACCAAATCTTTTGGCAGCTTTGGCCACCTCTTTATTAATCTTATCATCGTACTTAGCCAATTGATCTTCAATCAGCACATCGGCACGGTAGCGTTTTTTAGAGTCTTTATTATCAATCAACGGATCGTTAAATGCATCCACATGTCCGGAAGCCTTCCAGATGGTAGGGTGCATAAAGATTGCAGAGTCAATGCCGACAATGTTTTCGTGCAGCAACACCATGCTGTCCCACCAGTATTTTTTAATATTGTTTTTCAGTTCAACACCCATCTGTCCGTAGTCATACACCGCGCCCAGTCCGTCGTAGATATCGCTTGAGGGGAACACAAAACCGTATTCTTTGCAATGTGATACTAACTTCTTAAAAACATCTTCTTGTGCCATCGTCTTATTTACAATTTAATCATTTACAATTTACATTTCGTACATCTGCCTGTAAGCCAGACTCAGAAATAATCTGCAAAGTAAATGATTTTTTTCAATTAAATTCGTATTTTTGCCTGCACATCACCCAATAATGGTGTAAAAAAGATAATTTGTTGTTAAAACCAGAGGGAAATTTGATTTTATGAGCGAAGAGAACAACGAGATTACGGAAGGACATTCTGACTATAAGCCGGCGGACTCACATAACGAAAGCATTAAACATCAACTTACAGGAATGTACCAGAATTGGTTTCTGGACTATGCTTCATACGTTATCCTCGAGCGAGCCGTGCCCCACATCAATGACGGACTGAAACCGGTGCAACGCCGCATCCTGCACTCCATGAAACGCATGGACGACGGGCGGTACAATAAGGTGGCCAACATCGTAGGACATACCATGCAGTTTCACCCTCATGGCGATGCATCCATCGGTGACGCATTGGTACAGCTGGGGCAGAAAGACCTGTTGGTTGACTGCCAGGGAAACTGGGGTAATATCCTTACCGGTGACGGTGCTGCTGCTCCTCGTTATATTGAAGCACGCTTGTCGAAGTTTGCACTCGATGTAGTATTCAACCCCAAAACCACCGAATGGAAGTTGTCGTACGACGGACGCAACAAGGAGCCTATTACCTTACCGGTAAAGTTCCCGCTTTTGCTGGCGCAAGGTGTAGAGGGTATCGCCGTAGGACTTTCATCCAAGATACTGCCACACAACTTCAACGAACTGTGCGACGCATCCATCAGCTATCTGCGTAACGAGGAATTCAAACTGTATCCCGACTTCCAGACCGGAGGTTCTATTGACGTATCGAAATACAACGACGGCGAACGCGGTGGAGCAGTCAAGATACGGTCTAAGATCAATAAAGTAGACAACAAGACGCTGGCTATCACCGAAATCCCTTATGGCAGAACCACGACTTCGGTCATCGACTCCATCCTGAAAGCTGTTGATAAAGGAAAGATAAAAATACGCAAGGTAGACGACAATACGGCGGCCAACGTCGAGATTCTGGTCCACCTGGCACCGGGCACCTCGTCCGATAAGACAATCGATGCCCTTTATGCATTTACGGACTGCGAAGTGAGCATCTCGCCCAACTGCTGCGTCATTGACGACCAGAAACCGCACTTCCTCACCATCAGCCATGTGTTGAGAAAGTCGGCCGACAATACATTGTCCCTGCTCCGCCAGGAACTGGAAATCAAGAAAGACGAACTACAGGAAAACCTGCATTTCGCCTCACTTGAAAAGATATTCATCGAAGAACGTATTTATAAAGATAAAGAGTTCGAACAATCCAAAGACATGGATGCCGCCTGTGAACATATCGACCGACGGTTGACTCCTTTCTATTCACAATTCATACGCGAAGTGACAAAGGACGATATCCTCCGCCTGATGGAAATCAAGATGGGGCGTATCCTGAAGTTCAACTCCGACAAGGCTGAAGAGGCGATCGCCCGCATGAACGAAGATATTGCCGAGATCAACAACCACTTGGCCAATATCGTGGAATATACCATCCAATGGTACCGAATGCTGAAAGAGAAATATGGCAAAAACTTCCCCCGTCGCACAGAGTTGCGCAACTTCGACACCATCGAAGCCGCTAAGGTAGTGGAAGCCAACGAAAAACTCTATATCAACCGTGAAGAAGGCTTCATCGGAACGTCCTTAAAGAAGGACGAATTCGTGGCATGCTGTTCGGATATCGACGATGTGATTATATTCTATCGCGACGGACGTTACATGGTGACTCCGGTAGCCGACAAGAAGTTTGTGGGCAAAAACGTGATTTACGTCAATGTCTTTAAGAAGAATGACAAACGTACCATCTACAACGTAGCCTACCGTGACGGCGCAGAGGGAACACATTACATCAAACGGTTTGCAGTCACTTCCATCGTGCGTGACCGTGAATACGACGTGACTCAAGGCAAGCCCGATTCACGCATTTCCTACTTCAGCGCCAACCCCAATGGGGAAGCGGAAATTATCAAAGTCACCTTGAAACCGAATCCGCGTGTACGACGCATCATCTTCGAACGTGACTTTAGTGAAGTGACCATTCGCAGCCGGCAAAGCCAGGGCGTCATCCTGACACGCCTGCCGGTACACAAAATTGTTTTGAAACAACGGGGTGGCTCCACACTGGGTGGACGTAAAGTATGGTTTGACCGTGACGTGCTCCGCCTCAACTACGACGGACGAGGCGAATATCTGGGTGAATTCCAGAGCGACGACAACATTCTGGTTGTACTGAATACCGGAGAATTTTATACTTCGAACTTCGACCTGAGCAATCACTACGAAGACAATGTAAGCATCGTCGAGAAGTTCGATCCCAATAAGATATGGACAGTTGCCCTTTACGATGCCGACCAGCAGAATTATCCGTACCTGAAACGTTTCTGCTTTGAAGCCACTACACGCAAACAGAATTACCTGGGCGAGAACAAACACAATCGCTTGATCCTGATGACAGACGAGTATTATCCAAGATTGGAAATCATCTTCGGAGGCCATGACAGTTTCCGTGACCCTGTTGTCGTCGACGCCGAAGAGTTCATTGCCGTCAAAGGTTTTAAAGCGAAAGGGAAACGCCTCACGACTTATACGGTAGAAACCATCAATGAACTGGAGCCAACCCGCTTCCCCGATCCGCCACAAAACAACGAAGAAGATGACACCGGGGAAGAGCCGGAAAATCTGGACCCGGACAGTGATAAAACAGAAAACGACATACTCGACGAAATGACCGGACAGATGAAACTGTTTTAGCACAAGTCCAAGATAAAACTGCGTATGAAAGTAAAAACAAGCATACTGCTATTACTGATGATAGCAACCGCTCTCCCCTCTTTCGGGGGGAACGGAAATGGCAACGGCACAGACTCACTTCAGGCTACCCGCTATGTGACACGCGCCACCATGTACGGTGTGGGATACACCAATGTATTCGACACCTACCTTTCTCCGCAGGAATACAAGGGAATCGAGTTCCGCATCAGCCGTGAGACCATGCGTATGACAACTCTGGGTGACGGCAATGTCTCGGTTCAGAACTTTTTTCAGGCAAACCTGGCATACACTCACAACCGGGTAGATAACAACAACACCTTTGCCGGACTGGTGAACTGGAACTACGGATTGCATTATCAGTTCCGCATTACAGACAACTTTAAGTTGCTTGCCGGAGGAATGGGAGACTTCAACGGCGGTTTTGTCTACAACTTACGTAATACGAACAATCCGGCCTCGGCACGCGCCTACATCAACCTCGACGCTTCGGGAATGGCCATCTGGCATACCAAGATAAAAAATTATCCGCTGGCTTTGCGCTATCAGGTCAATCTGCCGGTAATAGGGGTCATGTTCTCCCCCCACTACGGGCAGTCCTATTATGAGATATTCACACTCGGACATGCCAGCGGAGTGGTCCGCTTCACCTCCCTGCACAATCAGCCCGCATTGCGGCAGATGCTATCGGTCGACTTCCCGATCAGATATACCAAAATGCGCCTCAGCTATTTGTGCGATCTTCAGCAATCCAAACTGAACGGAATTAAGACACACACGTATTCGCAAGTATTCATGGTGGGATTTGTACACGACCTGTTCCGCATCCGCAACAAGAACGGCACTCCCCTGCCACCGGCTGTCAGAGCCTATTAACAGAAAAGCGCCATGAAGAATCCGATCATTTATAGAATACTGCAACAGGGTTTCTGCCTGATTTTCTGCCTGGGGCTTCTCTCTTCCTGCATTCGGGAAGAGGAGTTTGTCAATAATCCACAGGGAAATTTCGAGCAATTGTGGAAAATCATCGACGAGCAATACTGTTTTCTCGACTATAAACAGATAGACTGGGACGAGATTCACACCCGGTATCAAAAGCTTATCACCCCGAATATGGGCAGCGAAGGACTATTTGAAGTATTGAGCGAAATGCTCTACGAACTACAGGACGGACATGTCAATCTGGCCTCGGCTCACAACGTGTCTTATTACGACGCCTGGTATCAGGACTATCCCCGCAACTTCCGTGCAGACCTGCTGGAAGATTCCTATCTGGGACGCGCCAGTACGGATTATCGCACGGCAGCAGGCCTTAAATACAAGATACTGAAAGATAATATCGGCTACATACGGTACGAAAGTTTCGCCGACCCGGTCGGTAACGGTAATCTGGACGAAGTGCTCTCCTATCTGTCGGTATGTAACGGACTGATTATCGACGTGCGCGACAATGGCGGCGGAAATGCAACCAACTCCGCCCGTATCGCTTCCCGTTTCACCAATGAAAAGATATTGACGGGATACATCTCCCATAAGACAGGAACCGGACACAACGACTTCTCCAAGCCTTATGCCATCTATCTGGAGCCTGCCAACGGAGTACGCTGGCAAAAGAAGGTAGTAGTGTTAACCAATCGCCGCTCTTTCAGTGCGACCAATGACTTTGTCAACCACATGCGTTGTCTGCCCAATGTCACCACCATCGGAGACAAAACCGGAGGAGGTTCGGGTATGCCTTTTACTTCCGAACTGCCCAACGGATGGAGCGTACGTTTCTCTGCCAGCCCCCATTTTGATGCGGAGATGAATCACATCGAGTTTGGCATTGAACCGGACATCAAGGCAGATATGCTGCAAGAAGATGAATTAAGAGGAAAAGATACGCTGATAGAAATGGCCCGTAAACTCCTCAGTGAATAACTTTATTACTCATAAGTTTGCAAAATCAGAGAGTAAATATTTATTAAGCGAATGTGGTATGTATAACCGGTAGTCGCACCAGACTTAGGATCTGGTTATACGACTACATAAGTATTTCTACTCATTATCCGATATATCTGACGGCTCAGAAAGCATTAATGCGGATTTTGCACCATATTCGGGTTAGCATCTATCTCTGCCTGCGGAATAAGTAATGCTACCCGCGGATCAGACGGACTAATAACTGCAGCAGCTGCTACAGAAGGCAAATGCCAGCCACCGGTGCGGCTTACAGACAAACCATTACGCATAGCATCGAAGAAAGCATGTCCCTCTCCTACCAATTCCTTACGACGTTCTTTCAGTATACGCTCCAGGCTCAACTCCGTTTCTTTCACGGACTTCACAGGATTGGCACGACTCACTATGGCATTAAGGCAATCCAAAGAAAACTTTAGGTTCTCTGCTCCCCCCAACTTAAAGGCAGCCTCGGCAGCATTCAGGTAAACTTCGGAGAGACGGATAATACAGATGTCGTTATCCTGCGGATTATCTCCGGTCTTGCCCGGATACTTATTTAGATATTTAGGATAACCCTTGGAACCTTCGGGCAATATGTCCTCTTCCGGTTTCTCCGGCAAACGATTCAATGAATGACGCACGTCATCCGGATCTTCTCCCAACAGATCGAGGAATGCTTTGGTCAGTACAAGGTTGTTCCAGTCCTTTACATTATCGGCATAAACCATTGGAGCACCTTCTCCCCCCGTTCCACCATCAGGTTCAGAAAGAGTGTAGTAAAATTCAAACAGTGACTCAGAACTGAAATCTTTTCCCCATACAGTAGGGTATTCATCATGTGTGAACAACTGATACAATCCACCGTTATTCATCACTTCCTTGGCCAATGCAAGAGCCTTTTCATTATCATTCATATAAAGATATACCCGTGAAAGTAATGCTTTGACACTCCATACATTAAGATAACCGTTTTTCTTATCAGCAGAGAGTGCCGAGAGTTTCAATGCACCTGTCATATCGTCTATCACCTGCTGATAACATTCGGCTACCGTATTGCGGGCAGGCTGGTGAGTAGGCAAAGTCGTTTTAATCTCGATGGGTACTCCCAAAGAAGTTCCGTTATTCAAGGTATAGGGCATAGCAAACAGACGGGTGAGATCGAACAAAGCCAATCCACGTAAAGCAAGCGCTTCAGCTTTGATGCAGTTGAGAGCAACAGCATCATCAGTAACCACCGCACCGGACTCTATTCTTTCCAGCAGGCTATTTGCCTGATGAATGACACTATAAGGCTGATTCCATACACGGGTAATATTCAAGGCATCATCTGCCGTAACATTAAACTCATAATAAGGTGATACACGTTTTCCGGCTCCCTTGCTGACACGCGCTTGAACATCTTCACCACGGCAATCGGCATAATAGAGATAATTGTCGCCATAATAACTATGTGAAGCAGCAATGCGATAAATGCCGTTCAAAGCTATTTGCGCCTCCTCAAGCGTACGGATGGCTTGTGGAGTAGTCACAGAAGTAGATGGATTCAAATTCAGCCAGTCGCCGGAACAAGAAGAACCCACAAGCGACATAGCGGCAAACATGTATATAAGTGTACGTTTCATATATCTGAATATTAATAATGATGAATGATTAGAAAGTTATCTCAACCCCAAAATTGAAGGTACGCATGGGAGGAGCCTCGCAGAACACCTCACCATTAACCGGTACTTCAGGATCATATTGTTTCCATTTGGCCCATGTCAGCAGATTACTTCCTGAGAAGTAGACACGTGCATTCTCTATCAATGCCTTTTGTACCCATCTGCCAGGAAGTGTGAAACCAAGTGTCAGGTTCTTGAGGCGGATGTGGTCGGTACTGTGAATATAGCGGGATGAATTTTGTGGTCCGGCTCCCTGTTCCAATACAAAACGGGGAACATCAGTTCTATCTCCCGGCTTCTGCCAACGGTCCAAAGCATATACAGGCAGGTTGTATGATTTTTCTTTACTACCGTCAGTTTCTATCAGAGTACCTGTCTTGTCAAAAGAATATCCTCCCAGCGAATAGGTAAAGGTAAGTCCCAGATCAAACCACTTATAAGAAAGGATGTTAGTAAACCCTCCCGATATCTTAGGATCAGCAGATTTATACGGAATAGCTTGTGCTTTAGAAGCATCATCAGTCATCTCCCTATTATAATTCCCCTTTTCATCTTGCGTATTGAGATAATAAAGCCCTTTCCCGGTCGACGGGTCTACTCCGGCAAACTCTTTCACATAAAAACTATTGTAAGGAAGTCCTATTTTATGAATAAACCAAGAGCCCTCGACAGATTGCTTTATATCTCCGTCCAGTGCCACGATTTTATTACGGTTATGTGTCAAGTTCAACACCGATGTCCAGTTGAAGTCAGGACCGGCAAAATTAATTGTACGCAGTTCGAACTCCACCCCTTTGTTGTTAAGCTGACCGATATTTGCAAGATAATTCAGAAAACCGGTAGTGGAACTGATAGGGCGATTATAAAGCAAGTCCTTTGTATCGCGGTTGTAGTATTCGAGATTCACAAAGATACGGTCAATAAAAGTCAGGCTAAGCCCAATATTCAGATTATAGTTCTTTTCCCATTTCAGTTTGGGATTGGCTTGAGCAGACTCGTATGAACCTGCTGCCCCCATATAGTTCTGCCCATAACTGTATAACCCCATATATCCGTAAAAAGCTCCCGGCTGATTACCATTGACACCATAAGAAGCACGGATTTTCACATCGTTCAATACCGGCTTCACAGCCTCCATAAAAGGTTCACTACTCAGATGCCACATACCGGAAACAGACCAGAAGTCTCCCCACCGGCTTTCCGGAGCAAGGCGTGAACTGCCATCGCGGCGATAACTACCTGCAATGTAATAACGATTATCGTAATCATAGTTCAAACGGGACAGATAAGAAATCATTCTGTATGCCTGTGTAGAAGAAACAAAGCTTTTCAGCACAGCGGCATTATCCGGCTCAAGCAACACATCCGAAGGAAGCTTAGCCTTCTCTCCCATAGCTTTATCACTCTGATAGCTTTCCAATTCATAGGCAGCCAAAATGTCAAGGTGATGTTTAGCGGCAAATGTATGGGTATAGTTGAGTGAAGTAGATGACAATAACTTACCATATTCGGTAAATCCCTTTGAGGTCTGAGCATCACTTCCGCTCTTGGGGCCTGCCCCGCTAAGCGGATTCAAATAGCGGGAATCTTTCTGTACAGTATAGTCATAGCTCAGAGTCTCTTTCAGTTTCAATCCTTTGATGATATCTACCGAAGCATAACCGGTGGAAAACATACGGGTCATACGACTGCGGTTATAGTCAGTACGGATGTCACGAAGCGGATTCACATTGGTGCCTGCATAGGACCCCACATAGTTGCCCGAAACGTCGCGCACAGGCATAGAAGGTGTGGCAGATACAGCAACACAAAGAAAGGGATTGATATTGGAACCGCGCTCCTCGTTCATCTCCTGGCTTATCTGGGTGAACATCATGTTACCTCCTACTTCGACACGGCTACCTATTTTATGTGTCATGTTCAGGCGGGCAGAGTAACGGTCCAGATTAGAATTCTCGACCAAACCTTCCTGACGGTTAAAGCCGAGAGAAGCATAAAAAGTAGTTCGCTCGTTGCCTCCGGAAGCAGTCACCTCGTAGTTTTGATTATGAGCGGTTCGGATCAGTTCTTTCCTCCAGTCAGTATATCCCAGTTCCGGTATTCCTGCATATGTATCAATATTGGCATTTGCATATGCTTCGGGAGATTGGAGCCCCTTGTCTACTGCAGAGTTATAAAGACCTTCATAAATCATTTCACGGCGTTGTTCACCGTTCAATGTGGGACGGAAGTTGACAGCTGCATTAGAAAAACCTCCGCTGGCACTCAAAGTGACTTTAGTCCGTCCTACCGCTCCTTTCTTGGTAGTGATCAGAATCACTCCATTCGCGGCACGCGAGCCGTAAAGAGAAGCGGCGGCGGCATCCTTTATCACCGTAATATTCTCGATATCGGCAGGATTAAGGGTACTCATTACATTTGTTTTGGCATTATTCATATAGGCGGCATCAGCTCCCGTACCGGCTCCCATACTGCCGGAAGTGACCGGTATACCATCAATAACAAAAAGCGGTTCATTGGATGCATTGAATGACCCCATACCACGGATACGGATGCTCTGGTTAGCTCCCGGCTGACTGGAACCGGAAGTTATGTTTACCCCCGTTGTCATACCTTGCAACTTCTGTTCTACAGAAAGTACCGGTACGTTTTTCAGCATGTCGGCCCGTAAGGTGTTAGCTGATCCGGTAAAGGATGACTTTGAAAAATTTCCGTATCCGGTCACCACTACTTCATCCAGATTAAGTGATTCGGGTTGCAACACCACATTCAAGACTCCATTCTTCGGCACTTTGACCTCAGACGATTTCATTCCTATATAGGATATGACAAGGATTTTATCTGATGGTTCTATTTTCAGAGTGTAACGGCCATCCATATCCGTTACCACTCCCCTTCCCGGTACCCCTTTTACGGCAACCGTAGCTCCGATAAGCGGCTGTTTATCCTCCGATGAAGTCACTAAACCTTTTATTTCCAACTGTTGTGCTTGCACATGTATACCACACAGACACAACAATACAATCAATATCGCTTTCAAATTTCTCATTGGCTAATCCTTTTAAATCTACAAATACCTATTTGCATTTATACTCCAATAATTATACCTCAAAAAATACTGGTGAAGTAAGCAAATCATAAACATCAGTATATAAAAGAATTAAGTCTTCAAGAAAGAGCCGGAATAAAAAGACGGATTGTAGAATTGTTCCACATTTATGAGGAGCAGTTCTACAACCCGCTTTACAAAACATCGATATCACAAAACAGGAACCAAGCATTAAGGTAGATATGCTGCAAGAAGACGAAATGAGAGGAAAAAATACATTGATAGAGATCGCCCGCAGATTCCTCAGTGAATAACTTTATTGCCTATAAATTTGTAAAATCGGAAAAAGTATCTATCTTTGCAGCGCAAAACTCCAAACGAGTGAGCATTTAGTGAGCGGATGTGGCGTAATTGGTAGCCGCGCCAGACTTAGGATCTGGTGTCTCGCGACGTGTAGGTTCGAGTCCTATCAGGCGCACATAAAGGAGCGTTAATTGCTAATGATAGCAGTTAACGCTCTTTTCAGTTCGCCCGACATAGACTACTTTCTCTATCTAATAAAATAAGATTTCTTCTTAGCCTCTTTTTTAATCAAAAGGTCTTTGATTCTGCATTATGTTTGTAAAGATTTTAAGTGAAAGTGCTTGATGATTCGTATTATTCAGATAATAGTTGATTTTATTCATAGCATAGAACTTATATCTTTATGAAAAACAAATGGCTACTTTCTTTGTGTGCAATGACTTTTATGGTGTGCGCCCAAGCTCAAACCTGGATTTGGTATCCGGGAGATTATGAAATTTGGTTAGGTAATCAAATGAATAACCGTCGGACGGAGAGAGGGGCTTTTTATCCTCCGGTATGGAGGACTTATACACATTATGATGTGGTCGATTTCAGACATCGTTTTGAATTGGAGAAGCCGGAAGAAATTTCTATTTCGACAGAGGGACGCTATGCCGTGAAATTGGATAATGTTCTCTTACCCGATATGCCTAAAACCCTTAAACTGAGTCCGGGAATACATACTTTAAATATAAAAGTCTATAATCCACTTACTCCGCCGGCTCTATATGTGAAAGGTGAAACGGTTAAGACGGATTCTACCTGGACGGTTTCTTGTTTGGACAAAGTGTCTGTTAAGGAAATCAATCAGCATAAGAAAACATGGGGAATTATTTATGTAAATGCGGGCTCCTGGAATTTTAATGATGCTTCGCAGTTGCCTTCCCGCTTTACTTTAGTGCGTAAGCCACAGGAGCCACTATCGAAGAAGACAGTTGGTGAGGGTATGCTTTATGACTTTGGTAAAGAGACCTTTGGTTTTGTTGTATTCAAAGAATTGGCGGGAACTGGGAATATGGGTGTTTATTACGGTGAAACTTCGGAAGAAGCACTTGATACCCTCCATTGTGAAACGTATGACCGGATACATGTCCGCAATCATAAGGTGACGGATGCCATTACTGGGGAAAACACTGAAATGGTAGGAGCTGATTATACAATGAAACACAGCAAAGCTTTTCGTTATGTGTATGTGGTGCCTGACGGGGAGGTCCAATATAAGGATTTGGGAATGGAATATGAATATTCTCCTTTGAATTATCGGGGAAGTTTCCGGTGTAATGACGAAGAATTAAACCGGATATGGGATGTGGCTGCTTATACGTTGCATTTAACAACCCGGGAATTCTTTATAGATGGTATTAAACGCGACCGATGGGCTTGGAGTGGAGATGCCATTCAAAGTTATTTAATGAACTATTATTTATTCTTTGATAAGGAAACCGTAAAAAGAACAATTTGGCTATTGCGTGGAAAAGAACCGGTAACCTGCCATATCAATACAATTTTAGATTATACATTCTTTTGGTTCCTGAGCATTTATGATTATTACATGTATACGGGCGATAGTGATTTTGTGACGCAGATATACCCTCGTATGCAAAGCTTAATGGACTATGTATTGGAACGGAGAAATGCCAATGGTATGGTTGAGGGATTACATGGCGACTGGGTATTCATTGATTGGTCGGATGGAGAACTGGATAAAAAAGGCGAGGTGTCTTTTGAACAAGTCTTGTTCTGCCGGAGTCTGGAAACAATGGCACAATGCGCTCGTATTGTTGGGAATGAGACAGACTTAGACAAATTTACAACGTTATCCAGTGACTTGAAGAGTAAATTGTTACCTGCTTTTTGGAATGAAGAGAAGAAAGCACTTGTGAACAATCGTTTCCATGGAGTTCCGAGTGAGAGTATTACCCGGTATGCCAACATGTTTGCTATCTTCTATAATTATTTAAATGAACAGCAAAAAAGAGAGGTCAAAACATCGGTATTCCTGAATGATAGTGTGACTAAAATAATAACTCCCTACATGCGCTTTTATGAAATGGAAGCCCTTTGTACCATTGGGGAACAGGAGAATGTGCTGAAAGATATAAAAGCTTATTGGGGCGGCATGCTTCGTGAAGGCGCAACCTCTTTTTGGGAAAAATATAATCCGCAGGAGCAAGGAGCACAGCATTATGCAATGTATAATCGTCCTTATGGGAAAAGTCTTTGCCATGCGTGGGGAGCCAGCCCTATTTACCTGTTGGGCAAGTACTATCTGGGCGTTCAGCCGGTAAAAGAGGGCTATAAAGAGTTCTCTATAACTCCGGTGTTGGGAGGTTTGAGATGGATGGAAGGCAGTGTGCCTACTCCTCAGGGAGATATTTATGTCTATATGGATAAGAAAACAATAAAAGTAAAAGCTACGGAGGGGAAAGGATATGTGTATGTCACTTCGAAGAAACAACCGAAAACGTCTGTTGGTACCGTAGAGAAACTTTCGGATGGGAACTATCGTATTTATATAGATACGCAAGAGGAAGTGGTTATTAAATATTGAGAATACGGAATCAGTGCTTGAAATCGTCGGAAAAGAGGTGCTTACTTGATAACTGGTTGCAACTTTAGATTTACAACGTCAAAATAGAACTCTTTCCTCTAAAGAAAAACGATTTCTTTATTTGACTGGTGTATAAATCAATATTTTTGCTTCTCCGTCACATTTGGTGGTAAAAGGCATTAGACACATTGAGAACCAATAGCATAATGTTGTCTTTATAGTAAAGTTTAGGAGTAACTGAAAGCCAAGGTTTTTACCGATTATTTTAACAGGATTTGCTACCAAATGTGACTTTGAAATGATTCGGCTCTTTTATTCTTTTCTTGAGCTCAGACCCATAGAGTGGGAAGCAGGACACTTGTATAGGGAATGTTCTCTTAACTCTCTAGGTAAACTTAGTAACTTGTGATATGCGTTTTGTGAAAGGAACATTTAATACTTATAGAAAACAAATTGAAGAAAGATGAAAATACGACAATTTATTCTTGGCGCTGTTTTATTTGGCGCTATCGGTTGCTCGGAAAATCCTAATCTATATAAAGATTCGAACCAACCTGTCGACAAACGGGTGGAGAATCTGTTGGGACAAATGACACTGGAAGAGAAAGTGGCGCAGATGTGCCAGTATGTAGGTATCAAGCACATGCAGAACTCGGAGAAGCATCTGAGCCTCGAAGAGTTGGAAAAGAATCATGCTCATGGCTTTTATAAAGATTTGCACTCCTCTCAGTTAATAAAGATGATAGAAGATGGGATGGTGGGTTCTTTTCTACATGTCACTGATTTGCAGGAAGCTAATTATTTGCAAACTCTGGCCCAGAAAAGTCGCTTGCAAATTCCTTTATTAATAGGTATTGATGCTATCCATGGAAATGGACTGTGCACAGGGGTCACTATTTATCCCACAGCGATAGGACAAGCCTCTACTTTTGAGCCGGAATTGGTGAAGAGAGCTTCGCAGGAAACAGCTCTCGAAGTGAGGGCTACCGGTGCTCACTGGGCTTTTACTCCCAATGTGGATGTGGCTCGCGACCCGCGTTGGGGACGGACGGGGGAAACCTTTGGAGAAGACCCTCTTTTGGTGTCGCGTATGGGTGTGGCTACTGTAAAGGGTTTGCAAGGTGAACAGGCGGATAAATCCGAGCATGTTCTTGCTTGTGCGAAACACCTGGTGGGAGGAGGACAATCGGTGAATGGCCGTAATTGTGCCCCGTTCGATGCTTCGGAACGAATGTTGAATGAAATCTTTTTTCCTCCGTTTAAAGCTTGTGTAGACGCAGGCGTATATACCCTGATGGCTGCTCACAATGAGTTGAATGGCATCCCTTGTCATGGAAACAAATATTTGCTTACCGAATTGCTTCGTAATAAGTGGCATTTCAACGGTTTTGTAGTCAGCGACTGGATGGATGTTGAACGTATGCATTCGCAGCATTGCACAGCCGAGACGATGGAAGAAGCCTCTGTTATGTCCGTAGATGCCGGTATTGATATGCACATGCATGGCCCCGGATTTATGGACCATATCATAAAGGCTGTGAAAGATGGACGAATTTCTGAAGAACGCATTCATAACGCTGTCCGTAAAATATTGAAGGCGAAGTTTGAATTGGGATTATTTGAAAACCCGTATTATGACGAAGAAAAAAGTAAAGCGGTACTTTTTAATCCTACTCATCAGGAAACGGCTTTGGAGCTTGCCCGTAAGTCCATTGTTTTGTTAACCAACAACGGAACATTGCCTTTGGATGAAAATAGATATAAAAATGTATTGGTAGTTGGTCCGAATGCAGATTCGCATGCTATTCTGGGAGATTGGGGACTTCCACAGCCGGACGAAAATATGACAACGGTATTGGAAGGTCTACGTCAAATATCTCCTTCTACCTCGTTCCACTATTTCGATGTAGGTTGGAAAATCCGTAAGATGGAACCGGAAAAAGTAAAAGAGGCTGGTTTGTTGGCTCGCAAGATGGATGCCGCAATCGTTGTAGTTGGAGAAAACTCCATGCGCGAGGAATGGATGGAAAAAACCTGCGGAGAGAATATGGACCGTTCGGATATTAATCTTCCCGGATTGCAGGAAGAGTTGGTCGAAGAGGTCTATAAAGCAGGAATTCCTGTTATCGTAGTATTAGTGAATGGCCGTCAGTTAGGTGTGGAATGGATTGCAGACCATGTTTCGGCTTTGGTGGAAGCTTGGGAACCGGGCTCATTGGGTGGACAAGCCGTAGCGGAGGTACTATATGGAAAAGTAAATCCTTCCGGCAAGTTGCCTGTAACCGTCCCCCGTCATGTAGGACAAATACAATGCGTTTATAATCAGAAGTCGGCCAATACATGGTTCCCTTATGCTTTAGGAAATAGCGACCCGTTGTTTTGCTTTGGATATGGCTTGAGTTATACGCAGTTCAAATATGAGGCGTTATCCATAAATCGTACAACGATGCAACCGGCGGATACGGCCAGGTTATCTATAAATGTGACTAATGCAGGTAATATGGATGGAGACGAAGTGGTGCAGCTCTATATCCGGGATGACTATAGTTCGGCAACCCGTCCCTTGAAAGAGCTGAAAGATTTCAAGCGTATTCATTTAAAGAAAGGGGAAACCCAAACGGTTTCGTTCGATATTACACCGGAAATGCTTTCTTATTATGACGCTAATATGCAGTATGGAGTGGAGAAAGGTACATTTACCATCATGGTAGGTTCATCCTCCCGGAATGATGATTTACAATCTGTTCAATTAGAGGTCAAGTAAGAACTGGAAGTATTTGCTATTACGAATGTGAAGGTAGGCAATGCCGGAGATTATACCAAGTTAAGTAAGGGCTAGAAGCATTCGTTTATCGCTTTAAATGCAGCGTTGGAGAATAAAAGCATTTGGGAAACTTGAGATACTTATGAGATATTTTATAACTTTGCGAAGAATTTATTGATTTGTGGAGAAATGAAAAGCATCTTCAAGAAAGGAGTAAATTCTTTCCTTGTATAGTTGTAAAGAGCGTTATAAACTGAAAACCGATTCGTTAGAGAGAGAATTCCGGAAAAGAACCATTCATTGATTTTTCGGTCTTTTCGTTGCTCTACCGATTCCGGATGAATGGAAAAGTAACTTCCCTATACATACGAACGTTATGGGAGAGCCTTTTTATACCAATTGTATATGAATAAAAAAGTAATTATATCATGAAAAAAAACACGTATGCAATGCCTTTGGCATTGGTCTTCTGCCTTTTCTTTTTGTGGGCTATCAGCAGTAATTTGCTTCCCACCATGATTCGTCAATTGATGAAAACCTGTGAGTTGAATGCTTTTGAAGCTTCTTTTACCGAGAGCGCCTATTGGCTTGCTTATTTTATTTTCCCTATCCCGATAGCGATGTTTATGAAGCGGTATAGCTATAAGGCCGGAATTATCTTTGGTTTGGTGCTGGCGGCTTTCGGAGGTTTGCTTTTCTTCCCGGCTGCGATGTTGAAGGCTTACTGGGCCTATCTCTGTATCTTTTTTATTATTGCCACCGGAATGTGTTTTCTGGAAACGGCTGCTAATCCCTATGTAACCGTTTTAGGTGCTCCCGAAACGGCTCCGCGCCGGTTGAATCTGGCTCAGTCCTTCAACGGATTGGGCGCTTTTATTGCTGCCATGTTTTTAAGTAAGCTTATTTTAAGCGGAACACATTATACCCGTGATTCATTGCCTCTTGATTACCCGGGTGGATGGGAAGCATATATTCAGGTAGAGACCGACGCCATGAAATTTCCTTATCTGATGCTGGCTCTCTTACTGATTGTTATCGCTGTTGTCTTTGTTTTCTCCAAACTGCCTAGGATTGGGGATGAGAGTAAAACTTCGGCTCCGGGAAAAGAGAAGTTGATAGATTGGGGCGTATTGAAACACTCGCATTTGCGTTGGGGGGTCATTGCCCAATTCTTTTATAATGGCGGACAAACAGCTATAAACAGTTTGTTTCTGGTGTATTGCTGTTCTTATGTCGGATTGCCGGAAGATACGGCTACCACTTTCTTTGGGTTTTACATGCTTGCTTTTCTTTTAGGACGTTGGATTGGTACTGCATTGATGGTAAAGTTCCGTCCGCAAGATATGCTGTTAGTCTATGCGTTGATGAACGTGCTTCTGTGCGGAGTTGTTATGATATGGGGCGGCATGATTGGTCTATACGCCATGTTGGGTATCTCCTTCTTCATGTCGATTATGTATCCTACCCAATTCTCGCTAGCCTTGAACGGATTAGGAGACCAGACGAAGAGCGGTTCGGCCTTTCTTGTAATGGCTATTGTGGGTAATGCCTGTCTTCCGCAGTTGACTGCCTATTTCATGCACGCCAACGAGCAGGTTTATTATATGGCTTATCTGGTTCCGTTAATCTGCTTTATCTTCTGTGGCTATTATGGCTGGAAAGGTTATAAGGTGGTTGATTAATGGTTTGAAATATAAAGAAGAAGCATCCATATTCAGTTTTACGGAAGAAGAACTTTTTTATCTATTTTGAAAGATAATCTTTGAGGTCCAGTATTTCAATTTCATTGGGATTATAAAGGTCGCAAAGGTATTTTCCTTCTATATTCTTGTCTTGAAGGCGGTTGAGAAGTTTAGGATGTTTGGAAAGAACATGCTTCCATTCCGCTTTCTTACTTTGAAGATAAAGGCTTATCCTTTCGGCATCGAATACGTATAGTTCTTTTTTACGTGGGTCGTCGTTCAGCAGTAGCGATACATAGTCGGCACATATAGCCCTTTTTCTTGTTCCGTTGGCATTGCTTTTTTGCCATTCGGAGAATTTGAACTCCGCTATCCGGATGTTTGTTACCAAATCAATGCCTTCTCCGGACGCCGCTGAAGCTAAGGATAGGCTTTCAACGATTTCACCTTCTTGCAAAATAGAGGGTAGGCAGTTTATGATGCCGAAAGCGTGTACTATCTCGTTAATCTGTGCGCTTGCTTTCTTTATAATGATGGCAGCCTCGTAGGTGGATTGGTTCGTGACAATCTCATCGGCTCTTTTACCTATATACTGATTCCCCAGTTCCATGAGCGCTTTTTTGCTATCTCCGTTCGTGAATTTCTCGATTACCGTCAGGGCGTTTAATATGGCGTGGTTATTCATATATAATAGGTATTTATGTTCTGGCTCATTTAAAGTTTTTCATTGTAAAGAAGCTGTGCTTAGCTTTCAAATATGTTTGAAGCATCGAACAGCAAAGTCGCTTCACTGCTAATCCAGCGTCACAGGAGGTGGAATGCATTGTAAAATAGATATAGGTATGGGAGACATGGTTAATAAGCCTCGCCGGAATACAAATCGTTCAGGTGTTTGCGTGCGCATTCTATAATCGTATCTTTTCCTCTCTTTATGTCTTCCGAAGTCATATTGACCGGAATATCCGGTTCTATGCCGAATTCGAGGTGGTTCATCTGAGGGTCGAACATCGGACTGGCCGAGAAACGTACGGACCATCCGTTAGGCAACTCCGAAGAAAAAGGTAAACCGGAACCTCCTCCGGTCCAATCACCTATAAGAGTTACATTGGGGAGCTGGTTCATGGAATTCACGAAATCGTTTGTTGCGCTGTATGAGCTTCTGTTGGTAAGTACTACTACATTTTTCTGCCAGCGTACACCGCTTGCAGGGTCTAGATATACAGCCTGTGGCGAAGAAAAATCGCTGTGCCCTTTGCCGGTTTTGTGACAAATGTAGCCTACAAGTGTTTTTTCGTTCGTGAAACGTTCCGCCAGTTTGGTGGAAGTCGTTAATTTGCCGCCTGTATTGTTACGTACATCGAGAATCAACCCATTGCAAATAGACAAGTCTTGCAGCATATCACTCAGGTTGCCGTTACCTATTCCATTCTCGAAACTCTCACAATAAACGTAAGCGATATTATCGTCCAGTATCTTGTATTTAAGAGAGGAAGCTATTTTGTAATCTGTGCCTAAGTAGATACGTTGTATACTGTCGCTGAAGTTCTGCGGATAGTCTTCGTGCCAAGCCCAGTAACGGGCTACATCGAATGTGGAGTAAAGATTTACGTGTCCGTCGCGTAGCTCGGCCAGCATGTTGCCCAATACCTCGAACAATCCCTTTTTTGTCATATCGGCCGTAATCAGTTTTCGGTAACGTTCGTGTACCTCGTCCCAGTCTAAGCCATATTTTTCAGCTTTGTAATCCAGAAAGCAATATTGTTCATCGATAATTTTCCACAATGCTTCGAAGTTTCCTACCGGGTCGTCGTTGTATACATCTTCTCGGATGCAGGAAGTTGGGACGAGGGTAAGGGCGATAATGAAACACACTCCCACAATAAGAGCGCACAGACGGCTTCTTGTAAAACAAGCTGCTTTGGGGGAGCTGGTTGCCTTCAGTTGTTTTTGTTCAGGTCGTTGTTTCCCGTTGAATGTTCGTCGTCTCGGTGGTCGAGCCTCTGAGGAACATCCTTGTTTTCGGGGAAACATATATGATATAAACAATCTTTTCATTGTAAACGGTTAAATCTTAAAACTGTTAATAAGGTGAACGGGCATTCAGTTTGTCCTTTTGCTTAATAAGGTAGAAGTTCTTCACAAACCCGAACATAAATGCGTGTGAATAAGTATGGCATTTTATGTGGTTTACCCGCGACTGCTGCATGTCGCCTACATATCCGATGCGCAAAGTCGCTGTACTGATAGGAATATCCAGCGTCAGCAATTGCCGCATGGAAGGTTGGTTATGTAGAGAGGTAAACTGAATGATTCCGGAATGATTTCCCAACGTAAATATCTCATAATAAGATTGCTGGTATTCGGGGGAGAACATAAGTCCAACAAACGGTACGTTAATTTGGTAACGAGCCGTAAAAGGCTGGTTCTTGATGCGGAATTTATAAATGGCCATTCCCGAAGCCGATAGGTTGATGTAAGCTTTGGCCTGAGCCGGGTTATTCGAGTTACGGGTATTATAAATGAAGCCTCCGTTTAACTCACCCAATCCTCCGGCTAGTATTTTAAGGTGGTCGTTGATTTGAAAATGATAGTGCCAGCCATAACTCCAGTTAACCAGTCCGGAGAGTTCGTTTCCCGTGTCCGAATTGTTTTCGGTATAGGCTATATTGGCTTGTAACAGGCTTTGTGTGGATACTCTGCCCTTCATCATGCGGGTCATTCGCATCCGCTCGTGTACAATGCGTGCTTCCATCCCTTTGTATTCGGCGGGGGATAAGTAGGTATCCAGAATATTGGTATATCCTATACCATATAAGGTGGAACGCATGACAAAACGGTTGGATTGAAGGGTATCGCATAAACTTTCGTTTTGGGCGAAAGCTGAGTAGAGGGTGCAAGATATAAAATAAAGAAGTAAGGCTGCCTTTTTCATACATCTATTCTTTAACTCCCGCAAAGATAAGATTTATTGCTTAATACGCATGGATTATTTTTGAAAAATGGATAGAAAGAATGGAATTATCCGGTCGTTGAAATAGAGATTTGTTTTCTTGGTAATGTCTTAGATGTGGCTATGACACACTTAAGGCTCAATGGCTGGTAAAAACTATGAAATATTCCGTGGGGAGGTTGACTCCTTTTATACAACAAAAGTTTGAACATTCTCATTCTTGTTGTATCCGATATCAACTTTTGGGTAATTAATATTCGATAAAATCGATGAGCAAATAGCTTCTGTGTCGTATCTGATATCAACTTTTAGGTAAGCAATATCCGATGATGCAAAGGAAAAGTGGAAACTCCTTTCGGGAAAGTTGGGAGTTCTTATCTGTTGCTTATGTCATGGATATAAAAGCCATTTTAGTCCATGAATAAGAAACTAAAATGGCTTTATTATAGAGTCTGTAGAAGTTAAATTAATTCTTTTCAATTGAGTTTCAATAGGGACTCTTCTTTCGGTGAAAACTGAAGTTTCAGGAAGTATATCTTCGTTTTATCTGTTTTCGTTGTGGAATTTCCTTTCGTTAAAAGACGGCTCGCAAATTAATAGTTAATGCGAATCGGTAGTAAAAGAGTTATCGCTTCGCTTATAGTAAAAGAAGATAAATCTCAATGCACTTCTTTATGTGCGCTATGTATCATTTCGGAACTATCGAGCTTTCACTCCCCAGTCCGCTTGTGAACTAATAACTCTTTTAATTCCAGATTCACATAGTTAGTCTATTTGTTTTCCCATCTCGTAAGCTTCTTGCAATGCCGGATTTCCATTGATTTCTCCTGTATGCCAAACGCCCAGACCGAATACGGTTCCTTTGGTGACCGGGCTTTCCAGACAATCTAAAAATCCTTGGAAGGTGTCGATGGTACGAAGCATCTTTTGTTTGTCGTCCTCCGCCGCGGTAACGATAAAGTAAAACTCTTTGTTATTCATTTCCAGATAGCGCCCGCAGCAACGGTCTATTAAAGTCTTCATTTGAGCGCTCATTGTATAAAAATAAACAGGAGTCGCCATAACGATAACGTCTGCATTCACCATCTTCTCAATGACCCCGGTCGCATCATCTTTTTGCGGACAAGGTTTGTTGTGGAGACTACAGGTACTGCATCCCGTACAATAATGGATGGTTTTATCGCGGAGGAAAATCTTCTCTACATCGTGTCCGCTTTCTATTGCTCCACGCATAAACTCGTTGCATAGCGTATCGGAATTCCCATTCCGTCGTGGACTGGATGATAAAATTAATACTTTCTTTTTCATGCTGTTGTTTGTTTTTAGATGTAGCAAAGATAAAGCTTCTATAAGAGATACCCGGTATCCGGATTACAGAAATCGTTACCATTTTTACAGTCCTGTTGCAACCCTGTTGGTTAATGCGACAATATTCTGCTATTTGATACAATATTAGAATGAATTGGTTTGACTTCCCTCTTTTTATTCTAAATCAAACTGAATTCGACAGTTTTCTACTATTTGGTCGATGTTAGGAAGGATTGGATTGGTTTTGCTCTTTTGTTTTTAATCTAGCAGGATTCGACAATTTTCTTTCGTTTGATACAAGATTAGAATGAATTGGGCTGGTTTTACTCTTTTAGTCTAAATCAAACCGGATTCGACAGCTTTCTGCTATTTGAAGCAATATTGGAACGGATAAGCTTGAGTTTATCCTTTTGTTCAAAATAAAACAGAATTCTACAGCCTTCTGCTATTTGGTGCAATATTAGCACGGATAGGGCAGGTTTTCCTCTTTTAATCTAAATCGAACCGAATTCGACAACTTTCTACCAATTGATACAATATTAGAATGAATTGGACTGAATAAACTCTTCTAATCTAAATCAAACCGGATTAGCTATTCTTTAATCTAACTTTTTACGGCGGATATGATAATCATCATCGGACGCCTTAGCTCTTCTTTCATGCTCGGAATAGTTTGCAACATTTCTTCCGTAGGTTGTGGCTCTATGACATCTTGAATACAAAAGCCATTTTGTATTAAACCATGTAGTAGGGTGGTTAAAGTATGGTGATACTTTACCACTTGCTCACCAAGGAAGTGCGTCTCTCTACGTCCCTCTATAAAGTAATGGTCTACAGGCCAATGTAGAGGTTCTTCTTTTTCATTGTAAAACCAGTCCTGTGAATCGGAGGCGGTAAAGATGGGGTGTTCGATAGTAAATATAAATGTTCCTCCGGGAAGGAGTGTGCGATAAACCCGATGGAAGACTTCGTTTAAATTCTCAATGTAATGTAATGCCAACGAACAGATTACGATGTCGAAACTCTCTTTGGGATAATGGAAATCCTCTATGCCGAACCGGAGGTATTCAATAACGTCTGAGTCCTTTAAACGTTCGGCTTCCTGCAACATCTTTTCTGAAAGGTCTATCCCTACCACTTTAGCCGCCCCTTTGGATGCAGCGTAAAGACAATGCCAGCCATACCCACATCCTAAGTCGAGCACCTGTTTCCCTTTAAAATCCGGTAACATCTTTTCTAGGGTAGGCCATTCTCCAGCCCCTTTTAATCCCTCTTTAGAGCGCAGCATCTCACTGTATTTCTCAAAAAAAGAGGGTGTATCGTAAACGTTTTCTTTCATATAGGTTGTTTGTTATTCGTTGAAGTTTGTTATGCATGTTAAGAAACCGGCTCTTCTTATTAGGCGCGGATAAACCGATGCGTACAAAAATAGTCATTTGAAAGTTAAACACAACTAAAGTCGATGATAAAACGATAAGATTACAAGATGTTTCCAAAAGCTTCAAAAAAATAGTTTGATTCTCTGCTATGCTACGAGGTGCTGGCTGTTAAAATACTAATTTGAGAGCTAAACACAGCAACTACTTGCCTATGTGCCTGCGGAAAGTAGCTGTTAAAGATACTAATTTGAAAGCTAAACACAGCTATATTTGCGGCTTGATATACCGGTATACTGCTGTTAAAGATACTAATTTGAAAGCTAAACACAGCATTTTTCTTATTAAGTTTTTCGTTAACTGGCTGTTAAAGATACTAATTTGAAAGCTAAACACAGCACTCTCGGTTACTTTCTCCGTTGGAGATACGTTGTTAAAGATACTAATTTAAGAGTAAAATACAACTAATAAGTTTCTTCTTTTCTCGAACGGACTATTTTTTGTATTTTAATTTATATAAGCGTATCGATTTATACACCAATTGGATGAAGAAACCGTTTTCCTTTAGAGGAAGAGAAGGAAGAGGGAAAAACTGTCCTTAAAGTTGTGCAGTTGTCTACTTATAGGCAATGGGAATATTTGAGAACTTGTAAATTGTAAATCTTCTTTATTGTGCAGCTCTCTATTTACAAATTAGGATTTCTCACAGTGTAATATATTCCCAGAGTTTGCTAGTCTGCGATTTACCTCATAGAGAGGGGCGGGCAGTGTATATATTACGGTTTCTATTACCCAAATTACGGAATCTCTTTCCTGGGCGATACAGGATAAGAAGAAATCATTTACTTTTGTGAAAACTAAAAGAGGAGGTGTTTATGGATACGGAGATTTTGAACATAACAACGATTGACGAGTACAACAAAACGTTTGGTTTTGAAACCTTACATCCGCAGGTTAGTGTGGTGGACTTCTCTAAGAATGGAACCGTGAAACCACACCGGATGAATATCGGTTTTTACGCGTTGTTCCTGAAGGAGGGACTTTGTGGCGATTTGCTTTATAGACGCGGTTCTTATGATTATCAGGAAGGAACCATTGTAAGCTATGCTCCCGGTCAGGTGGTAGGGCTGAAGAATGTGAAGCATACCCCCAGAGCGGCTTCTTCCATAGGAATACTCTTTTCTCCGGAATTTATTCGTGGCACTTCTTTGGGGCAACGCATCAAGGAGTTTTCGTTTTTTTCGTACAGTGTGAATGAGGCGCTCCATCTTTCGGATGAAGAAAAAGAAGTCGTAAAGGATTGCATCCGTAAGATTCAAATAGAGTTGGAACATGCCATTGACAAGCATAGCAAACGACTGATAGCGATGAATATAGAGCTGTTGTTGGATTACTGTATGCGCTTTTACGAACGACAGTTTATTACCCGTAGCGTGGTGAATAAAGATGCCTTGGTTCGTTTTGAACAACTCATTGACGACTATTTCCTGCATCACGCTCAAACGGAAGGACTCCCTTCGGTGGCTTACTTTGCAGATAAAATCTGTCTGTCGGCCAACTATTTCGGGGACCTTATCAAGAAAGAAACCGGGAAGTCGGCTATCGAATATATACAACTTAAAACGATGGCTATAGCCAAAGATATGTTGACGAATTCGAACAAAACGGTTACTGAGATAGCATACGAACTGGGTTTCCAATATCCGCAGCACTTTGTCCGTTCTTTTAAGAAGAGAATAGGGTGCACACCGACTGAGTATCGTTTGCAAGCCTGATTAGTAGGCAAGTAGTAAACCATGCGATTTGCTTTTCGGAGGAGGAGAGGAGATGAAAAAAGAGACAACATGTATTGATAGTATCAGCCAATATAACAACTATATGGGTTGCCGCACCTTGCATCCGTTGGTAAGTGTCATCAATCTTTCCGAGGCCACTCCCGTACAACCTCCCTGCCTGAATATGGCCTGTTATGTTATCTGTCTCAAGGAGGATTCGGAACACTTGGCTTGTTATGGCCGGAAAAGCTATGATTATCAGGATGGAGTGCTGGTCTGTTTCACTCCGGCGCATTTTATGAATCCCGAAAAGAGAAACTGCATCTACCGTTCTAAAGGCTATTTATTGATTCTGCATGCCGATTTGGTACAATGTACTTCTTTGGGTGCGAACCTTCCGAAGTACACCTTTCTTTCTTATAGGAGTGACGAGGCGCTTCATTTATCCTTGAGAGAAAAGACGCTCATTTTGGAGTGTATACATCATATTGATAGGGAGTTGCAACATTGTGTTGATAAATTCAGCAGTGAGCTGATAGCCAAATATGTAGGCCTGTTGCTGGATTATTGCGCCCGCTTTTACGAACGGCAGTTTATTACCCGTAGCGATGCAAATAAAGTGGTGGTGCAAAAAGCATTAAATTTAACCGCCACTTACTTCGAATCTCCCGGACATTGCTCCTGTAAGTTGCCTACAGCCGATTATTTTGCGGAGCATTTGCAGTTATCTTCCTGTTACTTCGATGATTTGATAAGGATGGAAACCGGTAAAAATACATCTGAGTTTGTGAAGTGTCAACGCTTTGAAATAGCGAAGGACTGGTTGCGGAGTACCGATAAATCGATTCAGCAGATAGCTACCCAACTAGGCTTTTGCAGTGTGCAATACTTTTCTTTTCTGTTTAAAAAGCTAATGGACTGTAGTCCGCAGGACTATCGGCTGTCGTGCTGATGTAGACCCACTTCCGGCTTTTATTTCATACGGTGTACCCCGCTTTGTAACTCTTAATGTTACGCCTCGCCACATTATTAGTTATTCGAATAACTAACTATGTGGCGAGGCGTAACTAATAATCTTATTTAGAAAGCATTCTTTGGGAGATAGAGATTCTTTGTTTTTGAGAGTTACTGTTGTTCTTTAGCCAGGATTACTAATCTTTCTTCGTTAAGGTTAGTAATCTTCTTTGGCTAAGATTACTAATCTTTATTACTTGGAATGATTGAAGGCAGTGTTTGGTTGTTAGGAAGTAAGGATGGTTTGGGTGTGAAGATATCTTCTCTAAAGTTGGGCTTCGGATAATGATAAACTTACCCGGATTGCTGCATACTAAGTTTATGTAAGCAGACAATCCGGGTAAATGATGATGGCTATATGGGTTGACCGATTTATTTCAAATCAATCAGCATATATTTTACGCGTTGGCGTCTCCATGTGTAAACTACATGTAACTTTCCGTCTTTGCCTTGTATAACACTTGGGTAGGAGTATTGGCTTATCGGACTGTCTTCCAGCGTCAACTTGTGTGTCCAGTGGATGCCATCGGTTGATACAGCCAAGCTCAGTGGAGTACGTGCTCCCTTCGGCGTGCCGGGCAGTGTTTCAAAGTTATTGTAAACCAATACGTGGCGTCCGTCTTTCAAGGTCACTGCATCTGTACCGGAATTATTGTTTTCGATGTCCAACAACGTTACTTTGCTCCATGTATCGCCGTTATCGCTGCTCCAACTAGTGGCTATTTTAGCGTTACGTGTACGGCAGAGTACCTGCAAACGTCCGTCTTTATGACGCAGGATGCTTGGTTGGATGGCGTAGATAGGTTTCGCACCTTCTCCTTGTATTGCTTCGCCGCCTTCCATATCATCTTCAGCTTTCGCTCCGGCCTTTCTCAATTGTGTGGGTACGTTAAGTTCCGCTTCAACCGGACCTACCTTACGCCAAGTCTTTCCTTTATCGTCGGAAATCTCGAAGTGAATGCGCCAGCCCTTTTCGCCTTCCGTACTGCTGGGACAGATAATGCGTCCGTTAACGTACTCGGGTTTATTCTTTATCGGACCTAAGAAGCCTTCCGGAAGCGCTTCGCGTTTGCTCCACGTTTTGCCACCGTCTTTCGAACGGACAAGCCAACCGCTCCAGTCGCCTACACTTGAGCCTATTTTATAGAAGAGCATGATTTCGTTCGTATCAGGAATCTGGAAAAGTACCGGATTCCAACAAGCTTTGCGGTGTGCCTTGGCAACGTTTCCTTTAAATGTGGAGGCTACGGGACCGGCACTGGCGGGAGTGGTCTCGGCAGTGATGCCTGCAAGAGCTGCGTTCGGGTCATTCAAATCGAAAACGCCGTCGGCAGCCAGATAAGGAGCTGTCCATTCGTTACTGCCTTTGGGTTTACGGCATACCCAGATGCAACAATTCGGGTTACGCTCTTTCGTACCTCCGAAGAAAGCAGCTACCAAGTCGCCGTTTTTTAACTCTACAATGGTAGCGCCGTGACATTCGGGAAACGAAGCTTTTTCGTATAAGAACTGGTCTGTGAGAATGCCTTCACGCTCTTTCCCCAACGAAGGGTCCATTTTAATAGAAATATGGTAACTTCCCGACGGAACTTTCCATACCGTACTGTTTCCCTCCCGACGGACAAAGGTGATATCTTTGTCTTGCACCGCTTTTTCGTCCAATGTTGGCAGATAAACCAGTGCGGTGGTATTGCAAGGAACGGTAATATCCCATTCCAGTTGGGTCAGGTTCTTCTTCCAGTTGCTTACCATCTTTCCGTACAAGGTATTGTGCGAAGCATTTACATAGCTCAACTCCTGTATAGAGAAGTCCGGTTTAAATATAATCTCTTTGTAAGCGGGCTGTGCCGGGTTGAATCCGGCCAAATCGCGGAAATACCAAGTCAGCAAGTCGCCGAGAATCATTACGTGGTTACAGCTGTTCATCCAGCGGTTAGCCGTATCGCCGTTCCACAGTTCCCAAATGGCCGTAGCACCTTTCTCTATCATGTAACCATAGCTTGGATAAGTCTTGTTGCTAGCTAAGAGGAAAGCAATATCGCCGCGTCCTACGCGGGTCAGTTCGCGCATCATCCAGTTCATACCGATTACGCCACTGCTGATGTGCCCTCTGTTTTTGGTGATAATGCCTGTTACTACATTTTTTATCACTTCATCCTTGTACTCCTCGGGCACCATATCGAAAGCCAGCGGCAAGATGTTGGATGTAACGGTGTTGTTGCCGTAGAAGATGCTGTCGGGATAGAGGTAATGCGGTGTTTTTACCGGCGATGTACCTTTCTTCACAGTCAGGAAGTGGGCATTAAAGCGGTCTTTGATTTCCGCCGCATCTTTCTCAAACTCTTTCGCTTCGTTTTCCAATCCTTGCAGACGGGCAAACTTAGCCAACATTTGCGATACTTTATAATAGTAGGCCGTTGCAATCAACGCTCCATCTGTTTTACGCGCCGGGTCCATGCTATGAATCAATTCCGGCGATTCGGGCGGCATACACCAGTCTCCGAATTTATCGGCGTTAATCACTCCGTCTTTCGTTGTGAATTCACTGCGTATATGGTGCATCCATTACTTCATGCTTTCGTAGTTCTTGCGGATAGGCTCAATATTACCGAACTGTTCGTAAAGCATATCGCAGATAACCGGGAAGGTAGACGACCAAGTCATTTCCGAGGTGTAATAGTTGTAATAAGCCGGACAGATGTCGGGGATACAACCGTCTTCACGCTGTGCCTCGCGGATATCATCCGCCCATTTGGCATACGTGTTTCCGTTGTTAAACATGAAGCTTTCGCCCCAGGTTCCCATTGCATGGTCGCCTAACCACGGTTGACGCTCGTCACGTTGCGGACAATCCAGCGGTACGCCTTTATAGTTGCTGGAGATTCCCCACCAGGCATTCCGGAAGATGCGGTTCATTATATCATTGGAACATTCGAATGTACCGTTGTCTTCCAAGTTGTCATAAACTACTTCCGCTACCAAGTCTTCCGCTTTCAGGTTTTTATAACCGGTTACCTCTGCATATTGGAATCCGTGGTAAGAGAAACGGGAACTCCATGAGGTGTTGTTCTCTTTGCCGTTGCAGATATAGTAATCTGTGCTTTGGCTGTGACGGAGGTTCTCTACATCCAGTTCGGTGCCGTCGTTCTTTATCCGTTCGGCATAACGGATGCAAATGGTATCTCCTGCGGCGGCGTTGCGGATGTTAATGCGTACCCAACCTGCCATATTCTGACCGAAATCGATAACGTAGCGGTCGCCCAGTTGTTTCATGGTGGCTACTTTCAGGGTCTTCATGACCTTCATGTTCGGAGCAATGTTGCCGCGAAGTGTTCCGTATGGCAGCGATACACGTTGTGCTTTCAGCCATTTGGAGTCATCGTAACCGGGTTTTGTCCAGTTGCCGAGTTCCATACGGGCATCATAAATCTCGCCATCGTACTCATTGTTACTGCGGATAGGGCCTTGCGCCGTCAGACGCCAGCTCTCGTCACTATTTACGCGTTGAGTGCTGCCGTCAGCGTATTCGATAACCATGTTTAACCGCATCTTCGGATAACCGAAGGTCGGGATTTTATAGGGCTTGTAATTCTGACGCATGGTGTAGAAACGTCCGTTGCCTAATGTTACACCGATTGCGTTGTCGGCGTTTCCACCTGTCAGTTGTTTGGTAACATCGAACGAATTGTAAAGTACGGTGCGTCGGTAATCGCTTGGTGCGGGAGCCAATACTTGGTCTCCTATCTGTTCCCCGTTGATAAAGAGTTCGTACATGCCTAAACCGCTTATGTGTACCGTGGCACGTTTGATTTCCTTATCCTGTGTTTTGAATTCCGTACGCAGGTAACGGGAACTCATCCGGCTGTGCGAATCTTCCCGGTCCCATTCAAACGGAGCGTCCCAGCCAATCCAGCGTCCGCCCCAATGTATCTCTCCCAGAGGACCCATGCCCCATTCGGCCGTTTCGCTCCAGTTGCTTTCTCCTTTGGTGGTGTATACTTTCACTTTCCAGTAACAACGCTGGTTACTTTTCAGTTTCTTTCCTTCATAGGGTACCCAAATAGATTGGTCGGAGTCCACTTTTCCGGAGTTCCACAAGTCGCCTTCGCCGGCAGCCAGTTTCTCCGGAGAGGTGGCTACCAGAATCTGGTAAGCCGTTTGCATCACTCCCCGATCCGTAGACTGAATAATCCAGCTTAAACGCGGATGTTGGCTTTCAATATTCAGCGGACAAGGTAATTGCTCCGTACGTAGCTGAGTCACATCGACCGTTGCGTGCAGGGCAAATGTCAGGAATAAGGCGCTTATAAATAAACTTATTCTTTGTTTCATGATAAAAATTGTTTCTTGCTGCTCTTTTCTGTAGAGCTTTTGCAAGCACCGCTTTAGAGGATTGAGGATGTGTTTCCCTTATCCGGAACGCTTGGTATGTCCGGCGTGGCGACGTTCCCGTATGCAGTGGGATTAGCTTGCCGTAGCCGGTGGTTGTGCCAAGCTGTATGTCACAACTGTGCCAAGCTGTATGTCACAACTATGCCAAGCTGTTGGCATCACTTCGTGTGCGCTGTTCCGTTCCTGTATAGAGGTGCTTGCAAACATTGGTTAATATTTCGTCGGGATGTTTTTCTGCTCTTTGGTGATGTAATCCTTAGTAGCATCTACAGCAATCAGCACCCGGTCGTTTCCGGCTCCGTACGCACCATCATAATGGAACGGCTGCACTTTGCTGTCGAATTCTCCGGCATATTCCAACGTTCCGTCGGTTACGCTGTACCACCAAACATTCTTCTTTGCACCGCTGATTTTGCTCAGGTCGAGTTTCATCGGACGGTTTGTGTAGTTGTAAACCAACAGGTAGTCATTACCTCTTGTTGCGATAACGCGGTCGTAACGTATTCCGTTTTCATCGGCAACAATACTTTGGTCGGGTACACGTTCCACAAACGGGAAGGTAAGCATTAAGTTCTTCAAGTATTGCATTTGATTGAAGCCAGGGTCTTTCATGGCGTCAAACCAAGTCTTTGTTGCTCCGTAACCACCATCGTTAGCTACTTTCATCATTTGCATGATGGAGTTGTGTCCGTAAGTGTGTCCGAAAGCGCCTGCAAAGACAGCCCAGTAAGCATAACGGCGTACATCGGCAGCTTGCCAGCGTGTTTCATTCGGGTCGTGCAATCCTTGCGGAATGTCTTCGTAACTCGGTTCGGCATCCAATATAGGTTTAGCCGGAGTTTTAGCCCAGCCGGCTTCTACATAACGCCAGTTGTCTTCAGCTACGGCAGCTTCGGCCGTGTTGTCGCCATCGCCGCGAGTCTGGTCGTAACGGCGGTGTCCGCTTTGGAACATATTGAAATCGAGCCAGTCGGCATTATGATACCAATAAATAGAAGAGGTTCTTCCGAAAGGATGATAAGTCATCAAATGGTTTTTATCAATCGCTTTGATGGTGTGTGCCATCGTGTTCCATTGGTCGGGATTGATATCACCTTTTACGTCACCACCCATAATCCAGATAATATTGGGAGAATCTTTGTAGCGTTCAGCCAGGAACTTACCGTAAGCCTCGGCTTCCTTCACGCTCATCAGTCCGGCTTTTACCAGGTTACCCCAGATACAAACCATACCGATATAGATACCGTTTTGTTCTGCTTTCTTGATGATGTAATCCATGTGGTCCCAATATCCGTATACTCCTTTTTTATTGATATCCTTGAAGTTGAATCCGTCAGGATGAGAGTATTGTCCGTAGAAGTTGATTGCCGGTACACCGTTTACGGTTTGTACCTGTACTACATTGTAGCCTGCCTGACGACAA
>ERZ839767.287-NODE-287-length-88333-cov-4.406545_pt1 | contig 88333 bp, 71 predicted proteins | sample MGYA00519879_ERZ839767 | MGnify/ENA primary metagenome ERZ839767 (study PRJEB31850, sample SAMEA3708852) | human gut metagenome | biome: human gut; feature: human-associated habitat; material: faeces | place: China | collected 2014 ...
AGAGCCTTGACAGGGATTTTCAAGGCATGCTAAGAGAAAAAATAAATCATGCTAAGTGAAAAATAAAACCACTTTAAGAGGTTTGAAAAATGATGTAGCATCGTTTTTATTTTCATGCAGCAACTTAGAAAAAATCATATGAAGTGATTCTTTATTCATCTTCCTTCATGGAAAAACGGATTTCGGCACAAGCCAGCGTTAAAAAGTTAGACTCTAATAGATAGTAATATTCCGAATCACAATATCTGGAAAAAACAATAAAGAGACGAATATAAAAATTTAAATTGTGGTCATACCCTTCCAACATCCGATAATAGGTAGAAAGGCCGAAAGAGCCTTCTTCACACAAAGTTTGCTTGGAAATATTCAACGATATCCGGACAGATTCCAAATACCATCCGAGGAATATAAATTTAAAGTGACGCCAATCCGGACGCTCTTCTCGATTTGTACGCATAGTGTTAAATAAAGTAAATAATTCAGCAATTCTTACAGGTATACCTGTAAGATAGAAATTTTCAAACTCCCTACCTTTGTCGGGATTTTTTAAAGATAAATTATGATAGAAAGAAAAACAATGAAAATGGATTCAACCTCAATTTTCAAAAGTTACACAGACCAAACTCCCATGTCTGTTACATGGGAAGAAATTTTCCAAATGATTTCTTCGGAATATTTGAGAGAGAATACCGAGAAGTATCGATATTATCTGCAACAAGGTATGAAAAAGGAAGCCGACAAAATTAAAAAAGCTTCCTATGGTTTCACCCCGGCGGTAGTCTGTGAGGGCGGACGCAAAGCAGAACATATTGTTGCTCTTACCGGATTCAGTATGGCCGATTTCGACCATTTACCGCCAGACGACCTATCCCGTTGCATGGCTTTGTTAGATGCCGACCCATACGCATTTCTGGCTTACATTACCATTTCCGGAAACGGTATACGCATCATCTTCCGAGTGGACAATATCGACCATTATGCCGAAGCATACCGCCAAGGTAATGAATATTTTGCGAAACTCATCGGACATGCCTACGATGCCCAGTGCAAAAATCCGGCTCGTTTAAGTGGAATGTGTTATGACGCCCAAGCCCTATTTCATCCGGAAGCAAAGAGTCTCCATATTATTCCCAAAGCCATCCAATCTTCCAGAGCCGGACATTCCGGAAAATGCGCTCACGCAACAGTGAAGGAAGTTGAAAAACAAATACTGAGCGAATTGGAACAAAGCGGCTTATGCTACGAACCGGGGCGACATAACGAATATATTTCCAATGCCCTGTATTCCATGAATCGTTTCGGGGTATCCGAAACGGAAGCAGGGGAATGGGCGCTGAAAATGTTTTCCGACTATGGAGCAGAACAGGTAGAAGATATCCTCCATTCTGTTTATCGGAATGTGGAAGAACATGGCAGCCGTAAACTTCCTAAAAATGAAAGAAAGCGGTATGCTACTCTCGAAGAAGTGGAAGCTTTTGTTACCTCTCAGGCAAGGCTGCGTTATAACGTCATTACCGGCCGTCGGGAAATTTGTATGAAAGAGGATACCCAATTCCGGGATATTTCCGACCGGGACGAAAATACACTTTGGTGTCGCGCCAACAAATCCGGGGTCCGCACTAATTTCAAATCCCTTCAATTACTTCTCAATTCCGAATTCGTACCTCAATATAATCCATTGAAGGAATATTTTGAGAATCTTCCCGAATGGGATGGAGAAACGGATTACATCGGACAACTTGCGTCCACCGTACAAACCACTACCCAAGAAACATTTATCCATTGTTTCCGTAAATGGCTGGTTGCCATGTTGGCAAGTCTTCTCGATGAAAAAACCATAAACCATGAGGTGCTGGTATTCATCGGCATACAAGGCGCCTACAAAACAAGCTGGTTCAATAAACTGCTTCCACCGGAACTGATACGCTACTACCGCGCCAAACAAAACAGTAGCCAGATGAACAAGGATGACTTGTTTACTTTGGTCGAATTCGCATTAATCTGTTTCGAGGAAATCGACTGCATCCGTTCTTACGAACTCAACCAGCTGAAAGCCATGATAACTTTGGAAACGATAAGCGAACGTCCCGCCTATGCCCGGAACAAAGATTCCCGTCCACATATAGCCTCATTCTGCGGAACAGGAAATAACATGCAGTTTCTTTCCGACCCCACAGGAAACCGCCGCTGGCTTCCGTTTGAAATCGTCAGTATCGCTGACCCTCACACCTATGTGCTTCCTTATAAAGAAATCTATGCGCAAGCCTATCATCTATACAAGAATGGTTTCCGTTATTGGTTCTCTCAAGAAGAAATCAAACTGCTGAACAAACACAACGAAGCGTTTGAAGTCCCCAACCTGGAAGAAGAGTTGATTCGCAACTATTATAGGAAACCTGCTCCGGGCGAAATCGGCACATTTATTACCACCGCCCGTATCCTCGAACATATCAACGGCCTGATAAAAGTACCTCTGTCGCCTACGAAAATCGGCATCACCATGCGTAAAATAGGTTTCGACGGTTTCAAGCAGAACGGAGTACGCGGTTACCGAGCCATAGAGCTAAGTATTGAGGAAATCAATGAAAACAAGCGTGTGAAAGAAAGCGTAGAAGAACCAAAGTTACCTTTCTAAACTAGTTTTCATGGACACCTGTACACCTTGGACACACCTTCCGGTACTTTTAAAAGGACTATACCGTTCTTTTTTATGTATTGCATGCTATAAAAATAGTTTTCATTTAGAATTCATATTTTATATAGGAAGTGTCCAAGGTGTCCTAAGTGTCCAAAAGACGACTCCATTCTTTAAATATATTCCAGAGAAACAATGTGTTGCCAATAATATATCGCTTCCACATACGGCGAGGTTCTTTCAATAATCGGTATAACCATTCCAATCCATGCCGTTGCCACCATACCGGAGCGCGCTTAACCGTTCCCGCATAGAAATCAAACACAGCACCAATCGTTCCGCAATGACAATGTATATTCAATTCTTTCCAATGTGTATATGTCCATTTTTCCTGTTTCGGAGCCGTCATACCAATCCACAACAAATCCGGATTAGCCTTGTTTACCACCTCTATCATCGCCTTATTATCTTCTTCCGTAAACTCCGGTTTATACGGAGGCGAATAAGTAAGCACGTCTATATGAGGATATTCAACCCGTGTACGTTGACGAATTAATTCTAGAACACTTTCACTGCTGCCAAGGAATAAACAAGTTCCCCCTTGTTCATTCAGACGGTTCATCTCAAACATAAACAAATCCCATCCGGCAATCCGTTCTTTAGGCTGTGATTTTGCCTTAATCCAATGGCACACCTTCACTATGCTTGCCCCGTCGGGAATCAGATAATCCCCTTTTAGCAAAGCCTCTGCAAACAAAGCATCCTTTTGCGCCATATTGTAAGAATGTGCATTGATGGTATTGATTAGTACTTTACCGGAAGGCAATAATGAAAATTCTTTTCGGGAATTCAGAAGAGCAAGTGACTTTAATCCAAGCATAAAGTAATCCATTTTATTATTAGAATCCTCAATCTATAAATAAGTATAAATTAGCTAATTAATATTTTGATTGAGAATGCATCACATCTTTAATCTTTCTATTTTACTACCATTTGATATAAATCCACCATCTTCTTTGCTTTTTCTTCCCAACTCAACTCTTGTTGCCGAATTCTACAATTATCAGAAAGTTCTTCCAATTTATCTCTATGATGATACAAGTAGGTAATTTTATCAGCGAATTCGCATATGGATTGTTGAGGAGTTGATAACTCTATTTTCATTCCAACACTTCTATTCACAGAATCACCCTGTCCACAACAATTAAAACAAAGAACAGGCAGGCCATTACTAATAGACTCTAACACAACATGTGGGGTACCCTCTGCTACACTTGTAAAAAAGAAAAGATCTGATTCTTGCATAATTTGCTGTACCCTATTATGATCTACAACACCATGCCAGATACATAAATCCTTAATGCCCAATTTCTCTGCCAATAATTTATATTGAGTTGTATCCCCACTACCCACAATATGTAAACGAATATTCCTATTTGACAAGAATGCCAACGTCCGAATAGCTAAATTCAATTGTTTGCGCACATCCAATTTTCCTACCCATAATAAATCGAAGGAATCTTTAAACCTTTTCTTTGGCAATATTTTATCTTTTCGGAGATAACATCCGGTTTCATTTAATAGCATAGAATCTTTATGAAAATATTTACGAAGACTTTTTTGAGATTCTGAAGAAGCTGATATTACACAAGCAGCCTTAAACACTGCATTTTTTACCCGATTAGAATATTTTAATTGTAAGCCTGTTAGAATATTTTTCAATCGAATAAAAACTTTTTGTTTTATAGAAACTCCATCTAAATAAGAAATAGGAAATTTTTCTTTAGCATCTACGGGTCCCCAGACAAAAGGGATACCTATCTCTTCGGATAATTTCCACAAATATCCCGGTTCACGAAATCCAATCATATTCAGTTGGTGAACAATATCTATATGATATTGGGAAATTATATCCAATGCTATTTTATAAGTCTTCCATTGCCATTTTTTATAATGTTTATAGAAACGCCAGTCACCTTGATTCCAACACATTTTTCTTATTTTATCCGACACCGGATTATAAAAAAAATGCATATTCTTTCCCTGTGGCAATGTGGGGAGCACTTCTTCTATTTTTTCCTGAAACTCCCCTTCGGTAATAATATACAATTCACAGTAATTGGCCAGATTCACACACCAGTTCCAAGCCATACCGGGTTCGCTACCCATACCCGGAGAACAAGCATAGGCGTTAATCAAAATAGATAACATGAATTATAAATTTGAATAAATCTCAGCTAATTGATTGTTGATAATATCAATATTAAATAAACCATTAACATATTTATCGCTCTCTGCTACAATTGCTTTTCCCAACTCTTTATCATTCATTAGTTTATTTAATTGTACTGCAAGTCTGTCACTATCACCAACAGGAAAAATAAGACCATTAATACCATCTTCTATGATGTCAGGAATTCCACCTACAGGAGTAACCACACACGGTATTCCATACGCCCATGCATCTAAAACTCCCATAGGAAACCCCTCTCCATCACTAGCCAAACAATAAATAGAGGATTCTTGAAAGATTGTTTCTTTTCTTATTCCTGATATCCATCCTAAGAACTCAACTTGAGATAAAATTCCCAACTTCTCTGCTATTTGTTTAGCACGTTCTATTTCTCCATTTCCGGCAAATACAACCTTCCAATCCGGATAGTCTATTGCTATCTTCGAAAAACCTTCCAATAACACATCATATCCTTTTCTTGGTATTATTGTACCTGCAAATAGAATTTGTTTTTTTCGCTCCAAGTCCAATCTATTTACAACTGGACAAGGATTGTATAATACTTTTATATGTTTACTTAACCCTAAAGTTTCTTTAATCCATTGCCTCCACTGCTCAGAAAGAATTAAGACCAAGTCTGCTTGAGAAAACAAATTCTTATACAGTTTTTGATTCTTTGATTCAAATAAAAACTTTTCATTAGATGGATGGAAATGAAATATAATTTTTTTATGCAACCATTTTGCTAAGTAGAAAAAAACAGCTTTACGCTTTGCTGATTGAGTCGTTGCAATATGGATATGAACAATATCATAAAATGGTAATAATACGGCATATTCTAACAATGCAACACTTAAATACCACAATTTACGTATAGAATTTCCATCCCGATGTGTTTCAATCCATCTGCAATGAAACCGTTTCCATTGCTCGCCCGTCTCGTGGGCTTTCACAACAGACGTTATACCTCCACGCGTTTTACGAGAAGTAGCTACTATTAAAACTTTCAGCATGATTAATATAAAACAACAATATATCGAAAGCTTATCAAAAATCCTTAAATCTTATTATTCTTGCAGGAATACCTCCGACAATAGCATTATCCGGAATATTTCTAATTACCACAGCATTAGCACCAATAGTTACATTCCGTCCTATCTTTACTGATCCTAATATTTTAGCATCAAGACCTATATAACAATTATCACCAACAATTACTTGGCTTTTATTCGCTTCTTCATATTTATTTCCAAAAACGACCCCTGGTAATATTGTACAATGATTACCAATTGTTACATTCGAACCTACATGTACAAAACTTCCGGTATGATAAATTCGAAATCCAGGACCAATTGTATTTGGATAAATCGTAAAATTTAGTTTAAATCCCAGTCGTTTATATCTAAAAAAATGCCATAAAAAAAGCACCCTACTAGCACTCGTATTTTTGTAAAATTCAACATAACGAAGATGACGGATATAATGATAAATATACCACACTTCATTATGTAAAATCCAATCCTTTATTGATGGCTTTTTATTCCCAAATCGTTTTAAATCTTCCAAACAATAATATTCTAAATCTTGTTTTGAATTAATCATTTTCACAAATTCTATTTATTAAAACAATATATCATTTTTTATAAGGAATTGAATAACGATGATGCTGCTTATATTTTACAAGAGCCATCAATAAAAAACATATATTTAAAGCCCAAGATGGTAAGATTCTTTTAATCTTACTCTTAACATCTATATTTTTTGAAGTCCAACTTCCTTTATATGCATGTGAACAATAACTGTCTCTTGTTCTTATAGTTCCAATATAATTCCGAGAATTGAAATATTTTTTTGAAAAGATATAAATAGAACCATCTTCATTATAACCGCTATTTATGCATGCAACTTTCTTAAAAGTATAGTGGGACAAAGTTTTAACAAAAACAACTGGTAAAGGCTGAATATCAAAATCTCCATTTGTCTTACAGAAATGTCGATTCTCATATCTATCAAGGACGCATTTAATCCAAGGATTCTTTTTCTCTGTACCAATTATTGCAGGTTCAAAATTAGAGCATTGATCTTCTCCTATAAAATAAGGTAAATGAAGAAGATTGTTGAAGCTTTTATACACTATAACATCAGAATCTAAATATATTCCACCATAGTTATATAAAGCATATAACCTAATATAGTCCGCTGCAAAAGCATATTTTTTTGCTTCACAAGCCTCTTTTACCCATGGGGTAGAATTTATATCAAAACGTTTCCTATCCCATAATATGATTTCATAATCAGGTAATTTCTCATGCCATGTATCTATGCATGTTTGTATATCACTTGGGAACTTATCTCCTGAGAGCCAACATAAATGAATTATTTTCGGTATCATAAATAAATTTTCAACTTTCGTTTTGATAAAAGATATAAAGAAATAGCTATTATAAGAGAATAAAATATGGTACTAACAAAATTTTTCACAGCCCAATATGGACTAAATTCAAGAGAAATTGAAACGTTATAGATTTGATATAGAAAGTATATAGAAAATATGTAATAATAATCATATCGCTTAAAAATCACAATAAATAGTTTATATATTTTATAAAAGAAACATAGATAAAACAAAGAAAAAAAACACCCTAAGAAATTAAAATCCGCCACACTATACATAAGTATGGAATCGGCAATATCAGCACCTCGATGAGCATATTTGTTAGCTAGTTGATACTCCACATTATTATTTAAAGATGGCGCTCCTGGCATAAAGTTTGTTACACACTTCCAAATGACCCATCCATTATATGAATCATTCTTCACAGCACTGTCAAGTGCAGAAAATAAGTTTAAACTACGTTTAGAATTACTCTCTTTTGCTTCTTGAAAAACTTCATAATTGGATAGTAATTCTTTTGAGTTTGAGATAACGCTAGCAAAATCTACATTAGTATCATTTAGTAAAGAATATTCTTTAACAAGTCTATATACTTGATATGATGGAAAGAATATGCCAATAATCAGTCCAAAACCAATTATTAACTTAAATATGGTTTTCTTCTTTATATTCTGCTTACTTATGGAATAAAAAAATAGAAGAACAAATATTAATGCTGCTATCATAGGTCTTCGTGAACCCAAAAGAAAAATAACAGAGGAACTTCCAATTATGCACCATCCAATATTTTTATAGAATTTACTAGTTGTTTTTTTTACTATAATAATACCATATAATATTATTGGGACAAGAAAAAAATTATAGATTCCCCTTAACTTATAATTAATACGGTCTGCAGTATTTACTTGCGCTGTATATATAACTTCCATATCTGCATTTGATAAATTTTTACCTTGAAGATTTGAATAAAAAAGATTTGAGTATAAATTAAGTGACAGAATAAATACGATTAAATATAAGTGATATTTTTTAAAGAAAATTATTTTCCTGTAAAAAGTTCTTAGTTGATAGCTAATATTCAATAATGAATATTTACATTTATTTGACTTACTCACTATTATATCAAGAAAATAAATAATATATATATACACGCCGACAATAATAAAAGTAACTATACCATCTTCTAATAAATCTACCGCATACTCTTCCCCGATAAAATAATAATATACTGGAATAAAAATAAAATATAAGAATGTAGCTAGGATATTAATATCAAGCATATTAATGTCCTCTTTCATTTTTATTTTTTTTATAGTAAAAAATATGGGAGGCAATGTTAAAAGAAAAAGAACTAAAATAACAATACCCATATCTTATTCACTAAATTTGTCTAGTTCTTCTCTTAACACATCAATATAAACCTTACCAAATTTTAAATCAGGTTCCATATAATTACCTTCTCCCCATTCGTTCCATGATTTCAGCATAATTATTTTATTATTCTTATGAGATACTCCTTGAAAAATTCTTTGTATATGCCTACGCCAATTTTCAGGAGTTGAATTTTTTAAGATAAGTGCATGCTTTCCACTTCTTGGAGAGTGATCCCAATTTGGAATTAAGGTGGGTAAAACATTATCTTTTGCTTCATATTGATCATTCCAAGTAGTTTCTATAATTGTTTTATAGTCAATAAGTCGAGGAATGCCTGTAATTCTTTTACGCAATTTGTTACATAACTCGTTAAACAATTCTTTCATATCATTTGCAGTTCTTTGTAATGGAAATATATTAACTGCATCAAAACCTAATGCTATTAAAGAATCATATTCGGATTCATTACGGGCATGAGCTACAAAATAAAATGAATCAGCAATGCCTTCTTTTTGAATAAGTAGATTCCATTGTTTCATAAAATCTTTGATGTTTTCAAATTCAAAAGGACGATAAATCAAAAAAAATGGTTTATTATCCACCCTAATATACCTATAATCAGAAAAAGCATGCTTATATCTATTAAAATGCAATTCGTTATCTTTTTCACCAGTATATCTCTGTTTGATAAGTGTTTTACCTATAGCACCACCTTTATCCCAAAGTTTTGCCATCCAACTCTCATTCGCCCAGCCTAAACAAAATGGGAAATTAGGATTTCCTGTTTTAACAGCTCTGTAAAATGGCATTTCCATTAACTCTTTCCCATCACCAAACCAATAATGCCAATAGCAAAAACCATAAATACCTGCTTCCATAGCCAACTCCGCTTGTTGCTCTGCAATTATTGGCAATCGCAAATCATAATAACCTAAATCGGCAGGAACTTTAGGCTGATAGTGTCCTCTATAAAGAGGCTTGGCTCTACCCACATTTGTCCATTCTGTAAAACCGTTACCCCACCATTCATTATTTTCTTTAAATGGATGATATTGAGGAAGATAATATGCAATAATTAAAGGCTTTCCCATTTTTGATTAAAAATTTATAGTAATATAGATTATAAATCCAGCTGAGATTTTATTTGATCAGGGAACTTTTTTAGTTTTTCTATATAACAAGGTACATATCTTATTAATAAATTTTTTATTGCATCTTCATTCTCTAAAAGAGAATGAAAACAATTTATCAATCTATTATTCCCTATATAGTTTACAGAATCAATTACATATTCTTCGGGAATATTCAAGTCTTTTGCAATGCCTTTTGATTTTATTGAATAACCTAAGGCTAAAGTAGGTACATACTGAGAATATGCCGATATCACAGCATGAGTACGTCCTCCTAAGAAAAATCTGCATTTTGAAATTATGTAACGTATTTGACAATAATTATATTGGCTACTATTCAAAATTGCAATTTTATTTGTACAAGCAAACTTTCTATATAATAAATTGGATATAATCCTATCATCTTGCATATTCCACAACACATGAGGTATTAGTAAAATATTCATATCCAATTTATTTATTACATAGTCTACAAATTTTATAAGATCTTGATCAAATGCTGAGTTAAAACTAAAACCTTTTATAATAAAATTGCTAAGATTAAGACCTACAGTATCCCCACTTTTCAATATTATTGGAAGATTTATCTTTTCTGGTTTTAATATAAATGCAGGATCAGGTGCTAATAAAACATTTCGCAGATTTAAACTCTTAAAAAATTCATAGGATAAAGATTCGCGTGCATAAATAAGTGTGAATTTTTTCAATGTTTCCAATTTCCGTGAAGTCATATTCGATTCTCCCATAGAACAACCCCATAAAACTGTCTGAATCCCTTTGTCATGAAGATAATCATTAGTATAAATAACTTCATTATCATCGTAGCACATCATATCCCCTCCAGTAGAAATCATGATGTCTTTTTTTTCAATCAACGATAGAAACTTATTATATCTAAATTGATAATCTACGTTTTTCTTTTCTATTTGACTTTGTACAAACAGTGTTTTAATTCTCCTTGACATTCTATCCTTTAAAGATAAATTCTGAGGAATTAATGTATAATAATTATCAATACCTAAACGCGTATCTAATTGTATATTTCTACACAAACCATAGAGATTTTCCTTTTTTTCTCCTATGATTAAAGCTGTACCTTTTGCGATTGCCTCACAACCACGATTATCTCCATCTAAATGAATAGGAAAGAAGTATTTCATGATTTAAATTTTATACTTAACATCTTTTGCCATAATTACTGCTGTTTTTCCAGCCACTAGCGTATAAGGAGGAACATTACTTGCAACATATGCATTTGCACTTACAACAGCCCCGGTTTGAATATGTACTCCTGGCATAATTGTACATCCAGAACACAACCATGTATGGTTCTCTATCTTTATAGGGTTAGCGATTTGAAAGCCATTTTTAGCTATAATATGACCATTATAATCGCGAATTGTAACCTTTCTACCACAACCAACATATCCATGCATTTCAATTAACTCACCACATGATATTTCTAGATTAAAGTTAGAATGAAATTCATCCATAATCCATTTCCCATTTTTATGAATTTCAATATCCGCACCTTCCTGAATATAGCATGAAGAATTTACGATAATCTTTGAATTTTCTTTCATCAAAAGACGCGATTCTCTTTTAGAATATTTTACTCTAGATGGACCAATAATCATTTTACCATGTAGTTCTATTTCTGCATTTTTCTCAAACTGAAACACACAGTATGTACTAGGAATTAAAACACCACAATTCTTTACATCAGTCTTAATGTGTTTTGAAAAAAAATTCAGATAAAAAAATTGCCATAAAGGCTTCGGTCGCATTTGAGTTATATGCAGAACTTCTCTACATAAACTTAAATACGGTCTAATTCTCTGCTTTAATTTTTTCTTAGTTACACAATATTTTGATATAATATATTGAAAGCCATTATACGAAAAATCATCCCAAAACAAGTTTCTATCATTGGAAGAAATGAGAGGATTCATTGATAATCCCTTATTGTATTCTTCAAGGCCATCCTTTTCCAATTCTATTAAATAGCACTCTTCTCTTATTTTGTCTATTAACTCCATTCCTTTATTTGAATTGACAAGAACTATAGATGTTCCGCAATCATCATCCAATTGGGGTGCCAACGTCTCTACACCCCAGCAATCACCTAATGTGAGATCCCCCAGTCGTGATAAACCCCTATATTGACAATTATAACAACTTTCTCTTAGTATATAATTTTTAGAATATAATATAGAAAAATTATCATTTATTCCTGCTATATATTCTACTGTACTATCAGTAAAGTCTAATCTTACCCCTAGTCTTTTCCAACCGTATTCTTTGTCTTTCCAACGATAAGATTTAATCTTCTTATTAAATTTCTTTTCAATGTATTCAATATAACTTTTCCATATTAAGGGCGAAGGTATGCCCTTACAAATCAAATCAGCGGTATAAAGATTCATATCATCTTTTATGTAAGCTTTTAAAGCAGATACTTGGCACGGACAACCAACAAAAAACACTTCACTCCCTGATTTCAATAACCCTTTTATTTGTTTATATATACCTGATGGATTACTTTCTATATATTTACTTTGTTTTAATAAAGACAGTTCTTCTTTATGATTAGTTACATAATGAATAACTTCATATTGATTTTTCCATATAGCCCCAACAACGTAACCATTATTTTTTAACACCTCATTTGCTAACAAAGTGAATATTCCTCCAGAAGTACTTTCAAATCTAGTTTCTATGTTCTTATTATTAATGGCATAAACAGACCGAACCTCATTAGTCTTATGGAATTGATTAATAGATGGACATAAATTTGAACAGATTCCACAATCTATACATTTGCTAATATCGATTACAGGAAATTGAAAGCCTGTTTTATCATCAACCTTCCTAATAATAGCTTCTTTAGGACATACGTCTATGCATAATAAACATCCGGTGCATTTGTCAGAATCAAGAATACTAATCATATTAATTTAAATTGTTCCATTATCTACATAAATGTTTTGTCCTGTGATACTAAATGCTTTCTCGCTAAGTAAAAAAGCGACAGTTTCTGCCACAGAACGTACAGAAGTTGCTGATTTTAAAGAGGTTCGATTATAAATACGTTCTTTTTGTTCACTTGTTAGTGTAGAACTCATTTTTGTTTCCATAAAACCAGGCACTACAACATTCGAGCGAATACCCAATTGCCCCCATTCCCTTGCCGTATCTTTAGAAAATGCTTCAATAGCTCCTTTTGATGATGCATACATCGCCAAGCCCTTATAACCAGTATGTACACTAATTGATGAGATATGTACTATACTCCCTTTTGTATGATGTAATATCATATTTCTGATAACGTTTTTGGTTATCATCATAGGAGTAAATACATTGATATCATACATAGCTTTTAGTTTATCAAGATTTAGATTAGTTATAATATCATCATATGCCATTGCTGCATTATTTACAAATCCATCTATTTGAATTTTATTTCCACAGAATTCTTTAAATATGGCATTTCGAACATTTGTGGAATCTGCCAAATCAATACTTTTAAAAATAATTTGTTTGGGATAAATAATTTCTAATTTTTTAAATTCATCCGAGTAGCTTCTAGATACTCCATAAACAATGTTTCCTTGTTCTAGCAAAACGTGACATATTTCTAGTCCAACACCTCTAGAACATCCTGTAACTAATATATTCATGATCTTTTAAGTTTGCCTGTCCTTGTCAATTGCATATTTTCTACAAATTTAATACGACGAGGTATTTTAAAATCTTGTAATTGTGAAGATAAAATCCTTTTTATTTCCATATCAGTTAATTGAATACCTTTTTCAAGTTTTATATCTGCACAAAGTATATTTCCTAAAACAGAATTTACTTTTCCATAAACAATAACTTGTTGTATTCCATCAATAGCAAGTAAAATACTTTCAACTTCAGTTGGGTTTATTTTGTATCCACCAACATTAATAAGTTCATTTTTTCTACTTTTGAATTTGAATAATCGTTCTTCCTTATTTACCCATTCAATTATATCACCAGAATGATAATAGTCATCATCAAATAGAAAACTTTCACTTTTTCCAAGCAAAGATTTGTGAATCAGCAACTCTTCATTTTTTACAATAATTTTGTCTTTTATTTGCTCTGGTATCTGAAAACAATCTTCCTTTGTGGAAAAAAGCGTTCCCGCTTCTGTTGAAGCATAAACATTATTAATTCTTGCTGAAGGAAATATTTTTAAAATATTATCATACAAATGTGAATCAGATTTTTCCCCTCCCAAAGTAACTCTGACAACACTTGAATAAGATTTTTCAAACGGCAGTAGTAATCTATAAAAGGTAGGAGTCGCTGATATATGTGTAATTTGATAATTATCAATGATTTTATACACTTCGCTTCTTCGCTTATTGAAAACATTAATGAGCATATTTTTATTTTCAAATGCTTGAAAGAATACTTGCAATCCAGCCATATGAGTAGGATTATAAGCAAAAGCCCACTTTTGACCTATATATTTTTCAGTGGCACGTACATTTCTTGTCAATGTCTGCATATTATGAATTACTTTCTTTGGTTGACCAGTAGTACCAGAAGTAAAAATTGTTATTTCTGAAGAAGATATTTGCAATGCTTTTATTACATTTTCTATTGATTTATATTGAATTAACTGGATTTCTTCAGGAACATTGACTAAGTTTTCATTAATCCCGCCTATTTCATTAATATTCAAATCTGAATCTACTAATATTAATGGCTTATTTGTAATAACAGCTTTCACTAAATTGGTAAAAAATAGATATAAATCATTGGATTTATAGAGCGGAAAATAATAGTTTGATTTATTTAAAGATATCAATAAGTCTTCGTAAGAATATTCTTTATCGTTATCAATTAAAAAGAGTGCCATTATCTTAATTTTTTAGTTTTGATAAAACTTCATTAATAGTATCTACAAGACCATCTTCAAAGATATCAATATCAAATTCGTCCTCAAGGCGTACAGTCAATTCCGCTAAATCAAATGAAGTAAATCCTAAATCATCTCTTAGTGAATAGGATAGAATTAATTTATCAACTTTTGACTGTTCTTTGGATTCAAGAATTGAATTAACGATTTCAAGTACTTTTTCTTCCATATTATTTACTCATTTTTTTTTAAATTTAATAATATTCTAAACAAAATAAAATTATTATTCTTGTATAAAAAATATTTTAATTGATTAGTTATTTTTTCCCAGGTAGAACACGGAATATACTGTATATAATGCAACCTTATTCTTTGATGTTGAGATTGAATATACTTACTTATTATACGATCTGTTTCCGCTTCAAACCTTATATCGATTCCATTGATATAATTATTTGATTTATAGAAATCTATCGTTTTTTTCAAGCCTTCTTCTATATTATATTTTGTTATATAATCAGGTGCTATACTTTTGAGTTTCTGATTTGAACAAACGCAATCATTTGCTCTACCTCCAACTAATTCTCCATATCTTTGCGGAATCTCTTTTGCATAATAAGTTGTTGGGATATCAATTATTTGAGGAGTTACTCCAAGTAGTTTTCCTAAAGTATTAATGACTTCCAACCAAGTATAAGAGTAATCTCCTACGATATTAAAAGCTTCTCCATATGCTTGTTCTTTTCCTATTAATTTTGAAACTCCTTCTGCGAAATCCTCCACTCGAGTTATGTTATGTCTATTAAGACCTTGATTCCACGTAATTATAGGTTTTCCATTCAATAGTCTACCAATTAATGTCCAATGTTGCCCTATTGTTGGATATATTCCATATGGTATTCTTGTATTCCCAAAATTTACTCCAGGCCTTATAATTGTATAATTAATATGTTCTTGAGTACAATACTCCTTTAAAAATTTTTCACATTTATTTTTTTCGATGCTATATTTCCACTTATGTTGTACAAGTTCAGATTCTTCAGTCAAGACACCTTTCTGTGAAGTATTATAAACGGCTGTAGTTGATATAAAAATATACTGTTTACTCCTTTTTCCAAACAAAGAAAGCGAGTATTTCAATTGTTCAACATTATATACTAAAAAATCTATAACTGTATCAAAACATAGGTTACCGAGTAATTGTTCCACTTTAATTAAATCATGAATATCACATTTTATCAATTTTGCCCTAGAATTTATAATTTCAACTCTTTTTCCTCTGTTTATCATATAAACATCCATGTCCTTTTCAAGGCAATTGTTTACAACAGCAGAGCTTAAGATTCCCGTACCTCCTACAATTAATATTTTCATATACGACAGTTATAAATAAGTCTATTTACATGGCAATAGCCATCTTTCAATTTTATTCTTTAAAATTTGTTTCATTTTTATTCTCATATTTTTTTCAAAGCCATAATAATATATTGAAAACAATAATATTACTTCTATGATTAAAGAACTAATTATAAATGAAAAAAAATCATGATTATCTTTGATAACTAGTTCTGTTACTATATAATATGAAAATAGAGCAAAAATCGAAATAGTAAAACATCTCTTAAACAGAGATAATATCTGTTTCTTATCATACATAGCATATTTAATTAATAAATATGGTTTCGCAACAAAACCTATAATAATAAAGATACCAATGTATACCCAAGATACAATAACAGGAGATGCTCCATTTTTAAGAAAAATGTAACATATAGGAAAGCCTAAAAATGCAATTACTGGACTAACTATAGCATTTTGTTTTATTTTAGCACATGCATATAAGCCATAATATAAAGAAGAGTCGATCGTTTGTATAAATGTTTGTACTAATATCAATTGAACAAAAATAGTCGCATATGGAGGAATTTCTTCCAACCATATATTTAATATAAAATCAATATTCGTTAAAAGTGGCATTCCCAATAACAAAATCATATAAAAAGATAATTGAGTTAATATAAGAACTAAAAATTCTGAACGCTCTAAATTATTAACTGCATATGATTTTATGATTTGAGGATTTACTGCTGTCCTGAAATTGCTAACAAATTGGGATACAATATTATTAACTTGTAAAGAGAGTGCTCTAGCTGTCACAATAGCAGGTGAAAAGAAATTATTCAACAAAATAATAATCCCTTGATTAGCTAACATGGTTGATGTGGAAGAAAATAAGCTCCATCCTGAAAAAGAGGCTATTTCTTTCATTATCGATTTATCATAGATAAATTTAAAATGTGTTTCTTCAAAATTTCGTAAACAATAAATACGATATATGATTGCGATAAAAAAGTTAATTGAAAATAATAAGATAGAATACAACAACAATTTATCAATATTACTAATAGTTAGGAGATATACAATAAAAAGCTTTAATGTTACTTCAAAAATACTCATATAGGCATAGATATTCATTTTTTCATGTGAAATGATACTAGCTGTATATGGAATCTGTGTAATAGTAATCACACTAGCTAAAATTGATATTTGATAAACCCATTTTACTATATTCATTCTTTCTAGTGGGAAACTCACATAATTATATAAAAAGCATAGTCCTGCAGTTTCTGCTATTAAAACAATTATTAGAGATAATAATATATGTATATTTAAAGTTGTACAAAAAGCAATTTCTAACTTTTTTCTATTTCCTTGGCCTAAAGCAAAAGTCAAATACCTAGACGATCCACTTGCAAGTGCTCCTGAAATAAAGGATAACATTTCAATAATTCCACCAACTGTTTGATATATTCCATAATCATGAATACCCAAAGTTTTTAAAACTATTCTAGATGTATATAAAGATACCAGCATTGTTACTAGCATTCTAAAATACATGAATATTGTATTTTTTGCTATTTGTTTATTTGAACTATTTGTCATTTTGATAAACAATTGTTTCAGCTCCTTGTAGACCTAAAACAAACAAATATTCTTCAGATGTAAACACTTTACAATTTCTTACTTCCAAACAAAATAAAAAATTCAAACATTTACATTTTTCAAAGTTTATTTTTTAATATACGATTCTTAATATTCGTTTTTTATTTATAATTGCTTGTATAATGCCATCGCTTTCATCAATCTCAGGTTCTCTCTGCTAAACCAAGGAAAATCCACACAACTGAATTCCACATTGCTTGTTTCCAGAATATTGTAAAACTGGATATCCTGTATCATTCCGGCAATGGAAACAAATAGGAGAGGGCACTCTTTCTTTTTACAATAGAATAAAGCTTTTTGTAGCTCAGCGTAAGATGTTTGCTTACCATCGTATACATCATAAAAGGAGGATACCTCCCGATGCAAGTTGTGCTGCCTAAGATAGCTTTCTACCTGCTCTTTTATTTCAGGAGAGTTGATATCTCCATATAGAATAACTTCCTTATTTTCCATAGTGGGAAGGACTTCCGGAACAACAGCTTTCATCACCGACGGAAGACTTTCGTATTGTTTACGTAACTGGGATTTAGTTAAACGCTTGGATTTTTCTAATGAATAAAAACGATAGAGAAATATGTACTTTTCACCTTTTCGCTTTATATCCTGTAATTCGGTATAAAAAGCGTTCAATCGTTTCCTGTTGGATTGCAATAATACATTGGGAATCTCGTGGTCGAGACTCAACGACTCAAATTCTACAAGGGTAGTCTTCAAGATATTCTAAGAATTGAGAATTTAAAATGAAAAGTTCTTTTTTTATTTTACTATCGCTTCAATAAGAGAAGGGTGTATTTTAGCAGTGATAACTGCCATCACTCCGTGTATTTCGACAATAAGCTGACGGTATTTACTTCCTTGTACTTTTATAAGCCGTCCTTCCACACCTGCAAATTCACCATCAATAACCCGAACCAAATCTCCCACTTTATAGTTCTTTTCGGTTCCTGATAAAAACTGAATCTGTTCATTATAGGTTCCCGATACGGCTATAAAACTTTTCATTTGTTCATTCGGAACAGTGATAATCTCTCTTTGACTGTTCACCATATAGCGGATAGGACATTTGTATTCCGTTTCCCTTTTAATTCTATCGATAGTTTCTTTAGATGAATGGATAAATACGAAGTTATGAATAGCCGGAACAAGTTTTCTCACTTTTTTCCGTCCTTTTAGGGTGTATTCATATCTCATGGGCAGAAAGTTTTCAATGTTTCTGCTATCCAGAAATTCTTTTAGTATGGTTTCACGACTATAGGTGACTCGTGCTACATACCAAAGAATGTCTCCATTTTTCATCTGTATAATGTTGATTTCTTCAAGTGTAAGATTAAACTTTGAATATTCCTAGGGGACACCAGATATCATATATTTACCTGATTATTAAGAGTATATAGAAATTGTCCAGCAAAGTTCTAATCTCTGATTAGTCCTGTCTCTTACATAGAGACGGGACTTTTTGCATAATAATTTAATATATAAGTAGATACTACATTATTTATTCTCTGAAATACAAGCAATGTAAAGGAAAAAGGGAATAAAAGTAAAATATAAGAAAGAAAAGAAAGAGTAAATCAAGCATAAGTCTATATAGAAATACTGAATTAAAAACTCATAAAATAAGTATCTATTTTACAAGCAGATAGTAAGTCTATGCATTATTAAAAAATAAAAAAATTCTGTATAAGTTGTGGAGTTTATATTAATTACTACTTTTGCCAATGCAAAAAGTCCCGTCTCTATGTAAGAGACAGGACTTTATTATTTGATATCTATAATGATTTTTCAATAAAAAGATTACAAATCGAGCAATGTTTGAACGATACGTTCGGCAGCACGTCCATCCCAACGCTCTGGAAGCGAACCACTTTTCCATTCACCTTTGCGCCATATCTCTAATGCCTCGGACAATTCTTCCGGACTGTCACCAACCAGACAATTAGTTCCCATTGTAACGGTTTCAGGATGTTCTGCATAACGGTTTAAAGTAATACAGGGTATGCCCAAGAATGTTGCTTCTTCGGCAATATTGCCCGAATCGGTAATGATGGCCGCTGCATGACTTACCCAATAACCGAATAATAAATAGGACTGAGGGGCTAATAGATGAAGGTTAGGAGAGGATATTCCTAAAGTCTCCAATCTCTTCTCTACATATTCATGTACAGGGACAATAATCGGCAAATTTCCTACCTTAGCGAAAATAGTATCAAAAAGTGATTTTAATTTCTCTCCATCTTCTAAAAGCGCACGACGGTTTAAAGTCAATAACACATATTTATGGTCGTCCAACTGCCACGTATCCATTTCTTGCGGACGAACAAAACGATGGTAATTATAGCGCAAAGCATCCATCAATAGATTACCAACAAAATGAACATTCGCCTGTTCTGTTCCGGTCTGATTTAAATTGCGGTTGGCCACCATGCCTGCCGTAAACAGATAATCGGAAAGTCCGTCGGTTATCATCCTATTCAGTTCTTTCGGCATATCCATATCAAAAGAACGAATTCCGGCTACCAAATGCGCCACTTTTAATCCTTTCTTTTTAGCCACTAATGAACAAGCCATAGTAGGTGTCATATCATCTACCACAATCACCAAATCGGTGGGATGCTGTTCCAAATCACGGGCAAAGGCTATTAATATACCCCCCATCCGTTCGAAAAAGTCACTGCTTTCTATTCCCAAGAAGACATTCGGACGAGGCATATCCAAATCATGAAACAGAGAAGGTTCTAAACTTTTATCCGCTTCCGAACCGGTATAAACCAAACGGAACCGAATGTCATGCCCTGCTTCTTGTGCCGAATGAATGGCTCGGGTTAGCGGAGCTATTTTCATAAAATTGGGGCGTGCGCCGGCAATAATTGTAATGTTCATATTATACATTTTATTATAATGCGCAAAGGTAATTAATTAATGGAAAACTTATTGAGTGGAGAGTGAAAAGTTGAGAGTGGAGAGTTAGTTAATTGAAAGTTGAAAGTTGAAAATGGAAAGTGATAGTTAATGGAGAGGTTATTAAGTGGAGAGTTGGTTAATTGAAAATGGAAAGTTGAAAATGGAAAGTGATGGTTAATATGGAGTATGAGAATTTTAAAAGTATGCTGACATTAGAAGTTAAAGAAATATGTATTACTTTTGTTTCTTAGAAACAGACAGACTTATGGAACAAAAAACGAAACCTCAAATAGTGATAGGGGCTGCAAGCTCGAACAGTGGAAAAACAACTCTTACAATGGGATTGTTACGAGCCTTACGTGAACGGGGATTGTATACTCAGCCTTTTAAATGTGGACCGGACTATATTGACCCGAAATATCATACATTGGCGGCCGGACATACATCTGTTAACCTTGATTCATGGTTTTCCTCACCCGAACACATTCGAGCATTATATCAGCATTATGGAAAAGAGGCTGATGTTTTGGTAACAGAGGGTGTTATGGGTTTGTTCGACGGTTATCGAAAAATGCAAGGAAGCAGCGCAGAGATAGCCCAAATACTTAAAGTTCCGGTTTTACTTATTGTGAATGCACGTTCTACAGCGTATTCAGCAGCCCCACTCATTTACGGATTCAAGCATTTCTACCCGGAAATAAATGTCGCCGGAGTTATTTTTAACCAGATAGCGTCGGAAAGTCATTTCAATTATTTGTTGCAGGCATGCGAAGACGCAGGAGTCCCTTGTTTTGGTTATTTACCCCGATTGAAAGAAATAGAACTTCCATCCCGTCATTTGGGGTTAACACTAGAAAGTAAGTATCTATTTGACAAGTTCTCGTTACGCATAGCAGAAGAGGTAGAAAAGCATATTGACCTGGATAGTCTATTAACTCACTATTCCATATCTTTTGAAGATAAAAAGCCCGAAGATTCAAAGATTGCTATAACAAAAAGGGATGAAGATTTTAAGATTGCCATAGCACAAGATGAAGCGTTCAATTTTACTTACCGTAAAAATCTGGAGCAGTTACAATCCCTCGGTAAAGTAAGTTATTTTAGTCCATTGTCCGATTCTCAATTGCCGGAAGCTGACTTTATTTATTTACCCGGAGGTTATCCTGAATTCTACCTTTCCCAATTAAGCGAAAATCATTCGATGTTGCAATCCATCCGCCAATACATTGAGAACGACGGAAAACTACTGGCAGAGTGTGGAGGCATGATGTACCTCTGTCGAAGTATTACAGGCATGGATGGCAAAGATTATCCAATGGTAAATATTCTCCCTTTCAGAGCAACCATGGAAAATATGAAATTGCATTTAGGCTACCGTTCATTTGTATACGCCGGACAAACATTTAAAGGACACGAATTTCACTATTCCTCCATAATAGAAGATACAAAAGATAGCATCCCTTCCATTGTTCAGCAATACAATGCCAAAGAAGAAAAAGTAAATACCCCTCTTTACCGATATAAAAATACAATAGCCGGTTACACTCACCTTTATTGGGGCGAAACAAATATTCTTGATTTAATTGAAAATTGAAAGTTTATTAAGTGGAGAGTTGAGAATTGAGAGTGGAGAGTTGGTTAATGGAAAATGGAAAATGGAAAGTTGAAAATGACTAATGGAGAAATTGTATAATTTGAAAGTGACTAATGGAGAAATTATTTAATGGAAAATGGAAAGTAAAAGAAGAGCATATACAAAAAGAACGATGGTGAAGCCGAGTAAAGAAAAGATTCCGGCCTTTAATGGAGAAGCGTGAAAAATATTTCGTGTTTTTCCGTGAAGAACGTTACCTCGTTCAAACAATGGCGAAGCCGAGTGCGTTTGGTAACGTTTAGGAAAAATACAAAATATTTAGCTTCGGAATGACAGCCGGCGCTTTTTCTTTTTGGTTCCGTTTTTCTTTTGTGCGCACAAAAGAAAAATGAACACTCCCCACTACCTCTTACACAAAGACTTAAAATCACAATAAGTACATTGCGAATCAAATTCAGTTTGAAAGAACGATTCCCCCGGATTATAGATTTCCTGAAGTAACCTCTGCAAATGCTCACGGAACGCATCATTGTGCTCACGGAAATCAGTTACCTCCACCTTTGGTTTATATGGATCGCCCATCGCAATAACAGGAGAATAAGTAGGAGAAGCCGCCTTATGTATATAAAGCAAAGAAGGAGCCACTGGATGATTAGGCTGTTTCTTCGACAAAATAGCAGCATATAAAAAAGTCTGAAAAATATATCCGGAACGGGATTCCGACGGAATAAACAAAGACTCGATATTATCGACCGGGTGAGGTTCACCTCCGGTCTTATAATCAACGATACGTATCCGGCCTTCTTTACTGTCTATACGGTCGATGATTCCACCTACCCGTAACTGGAGAGGCTTACCGTCAACTTCTATTTCAAACATATCATCTACCCACTTCTCCATACCCTCCATAGTAAAAGGAGCATAATATAAATCCTTTTCCAGAAGTTGCCTTAAATACATAACAATTACTTCGGAATTAAGTAACTGTAAACCGTTGTATTCCGGTTTTTCATCCGCACTTACTTTAAAAAACAACTCCTTAAAAGCACTGTCTACATATCGTTCCAACCGTACTTTATCCTTCAATACAGCTTCTATATCACTTTTATGTATCTGCTTATCAGCAGAGGTTAAATCCAAATATATCAATTGAGCCGCACGGTGGAAAATACTTCCAAAGGTTGCCGAATCAATTTCCGCCGTCACTTCCTTTTTGGGGGACAACTCCGCTATATATAAGAAATAAAACTTTAAACGACATGAAAGATAAGCATTCAAAGCCGATGGAGAAAGTATCTTCTTTTTCGTATACTCGAAGCGGGAGAGTAATTTCTGCATGACCTCTTCTGTTTTTTCTATAGTAATGGGACTACCGATTTGAGGGGTCTGTCCGGCCGTAATAAACTCTTTCTTTATTTCATGAGGACTCTCTACCAACATTTGCAACATAAAACGCGACATTTCACCCCGGTTTAAACCATCCGTAGAGCTATTATAAAGGAGGGATACTTTCTCTGCCCGCTGCATCAAACGATAGAAATAATAAGCGTATACGGCATTCTTATGCTCTATCAATGTCATGCCAAAAGCCCGCCGTAAATTGTAAGGAATAAAAGAAGAGTCTCCTCCGGATTTTGGTAATTTGCCTTCATTCAACGATAGCATGGCCACATGCTTAAAATCGAGGTTACGCGTTTCGAGCACTCCCATAATTTGTAAACCAATGGCCGGTTCACCATGGAATGGAATAGAAGAGGAGGAGAGTACCCTTGACAACAAACGGGAGAATGTTTCCGTACGAATCTGCAAATCACCTTCTTCTATTAACAGACGGAAACGGCCTACCGCTGTATATGCTTTAAAAAGAGATTCACGATATAAGGGGTCGAATACATCTTCTTCCTCTTTACGCTCCTGATATAATGCCGCCACTCTTTTCAATACGTCCTCCAGATAAATGCAGAGTTCTAGATTTCCTTTCCGCGGAGTAAAGATTAGTGTTAGTATTTCGTCCTGCTGCAATTCGGAGGGAAGCGGATAAAAACGATTCTTTCTCGTTAAATCCCACTCCAGCTTTTCCGCCAACGCAGACAAACGGCAAGTATAAGAATGTTTAAGTACAGTCGATACAAATTCGTAAGCATAACGTCCCGTATCTTCATTATACCCTACCGTCTGAAGCTCAATCAATCCCTTGAGAAAGCTATAGACCGGAGTTTGTGCCAATGGAAATCCCATTGTTATATTAACATGCTTCACTATATCCCCCGGCAACGAATGAAATACCGGTTGCAGCAAAGCTTCATTACAAAGTACAACAGCCGTTTCGGATTCTTTTTCCGTTAAGTTTTCACGTAACCAACCGGACAAGAAGCGTGCCTGTACATTTTCTGTAGAAGCTTCTATGTACCGGATTTCTTTAGGATGGGAATAATTATCAAAATAGTCCTGCGAAAGAGATGAAGGGAACTCTGCCAAATTGCGCTTTATAAATAGTCCGGCTTCATGATTGGCAACATTGAGATATGAAACATCATAATCCCAATAAAACAATGCCTTCCCAACCTCCTGCAAATAGCTGAACAAACGGTGCTCCACCTTATTTAATACGTTGAAACCTACAAACACATACTTGTCATACGGAAACATTTCGGTATGGAGATGTTCGCTGGCTTCCCGATAAAGCATACCTTCATAAGCTATTTTCTTTGTATCCAAACACGCTCTATAGTTCGTATAAATATCGCCCAATACACTCCAAAGAGAGATAAAACGCTGCTTCAATTCTGTGGTTTTAGCCAATGAAAAGTTTTGAAAGAATTGCTGAATGGCTTCTTCTTGTTCCGGAGTCAGAAAGTCGATTCCTTCCAAATCTTTTAAAGCCTGAAGATTGCCGAACAATTTACCGGCATCTACCAGATTCTTGTCTACATCATCAAAATCGGAAATTAAAAGCTCTCCCCAGAAATAGAATTCATCCAACGTTTCCTTACTATGGGTTGACTCTACAAAGACTTTATAAAGTTCGCAAACCAATTGAATGGAATCGCCAATTTCCCGGTCGGACAAAGAGCGGAAAAGTTCGCTGATAGTAATATAAGCCGGAGCCCATACCGGTTTATCCGATTTGGACGCTAGGTATTCATTAAAGAACAAACCGGCACGTTTATTGGGAAATACAACTGCCGTGCGTGATAAGTCACCTCCCAACTTGTCGTACAAATCCTCTGCCACTAATTTCAAGAAAGGTTCCATCTCTACTGTTCTTTTATTTCTTCCAACTCATTCTTATAAACATACCACAAATACCCTTTCACTTGTCTGTATCCCATTTGCATCAACAACTGCATATATTCTTGTACCTGGGCTGCATACTCCGGACTTTTCTTTCCGAATTTGAAATCGACCACCACTACCTCGCCATCCTTAATCATAACCCGGTCCGGACGGCGTATCTGCAATTCTCCATCTACATTTTGCAGAATAGAACATTCATTGTATAATTCCCAATTTCCGGAAAACCATTCCTCCACCATGGGATGGGAAACGGCCTTTCTGACCAATTTCTTTATTGAATCCGTAGACTGGATACTATCTACCACACCTTCTAACTGCATCCGGTGCAGGACGGTATCTACGTCTTCCAATGTATGGATAACAGAAAACAGACGATGCAATAAGCGTCCCTGCTGGATATATTGTTCCTGCTTCTCTTTTTCATTCTCTCCACGGATGAAATCAGCCGAACGGTTCGACTGGCGAAACTCCACTTTATTCAAAAATGATTCCATCTTCACATTCTGTTTCTCAGCAGGCATCAGCATACGGTTGGTTACTATTTCTTCTTTTTTAGCCTCCGACAGACATAACTCACCATACGTATAAGCAGTCATATCTTCCTCTCCCGACATAACCGTAAGAGCTTGATAAAGCAATGTGGAAACAGTGCTTTTTTCTCTTGTATGCGACCAGACCAACAAATTTTTAGAAGCACGGGTGAAGGCTACGTATAGCAAATTCAGGTTATCTATCCATAATTGCAACCGCTCCTTCAAATAATCGTCTCGGTATACCGATTGAGCCATACCCTTTGAATAATTAACCGGAATTAAATCCAGGGCATTAAATGGAGCCTCTCCCGGTACACACCACAAAAGCTGGGTTACACCCCGTTCTCCTTCCAAACCCCAATCACAAAAGGGAACCAACACTGTATGAAACTCCAATCCTTTTGCTTTATGGATGGAATAGATACGAATGCCTTCCAACTCTCCGGAAGGGATTGTTTTAGCGCTTAATTTTTCTTCCCAATAAGTAATAAACATATCTAAATCGGAAGAATGCTCCTGCAAATAATCCAGTACCGCATCGAAGAAAGCAAAAAGATAAGCATCTTGCTGTTCTATCGCCTCTAAATGAAACATAGAAAAGAGTTTTTCAATCAGTTCATACAGAGGCATCAAACGCAGTGTTTCCTGTTCTTCTATAAATCCGTCCGGTAGAAACCCGTCTGTACCATTCAACAGTAATGTATTCCAATCTATTTCATTCCGGCAAACTTCTTTTTGATAAGAAGCAGCTAATTGCGCTTTTGCAATGGTATCTCCCTCATCCGAAAGATATCTAAGCGCATCCATTAATAAACAGACCGCCACCGAGGCATCCAAACGGAATGCTTCATCAGAAACAATCCGGTAATCGGGATAATGAGCGCTAAAATAATCGGCTATGGCCGGAATGTTTTTATTCTTACGTACTAGTATCGTTATATCGGAAAGATGTACTCCTTGCGTTACCAATTCTTCCACACTATTTCCCAGTTCCTCCAACGTTACTTCTTGATAAGTCCGTTCTTCATCCTTATCCAGAAATTGTACTTTCACATATCCTTTTTCTTCCTCCTTCGGAGAAGATTGGCATAACTCCTTGTATGCCGACTGCAACAGCAGGCAGTCCTCTCCAAATTCATTCCGATATCCGGTATTCAGCCAGCTACAGGCTTCAGTGAAAAATTGGTTATTAAAATGAATAATATTTGCTTCACTCCGTCGGTTTACATCTAATTTTTCCTCACGAATAGGATAGGGGCCTAACTTTTTGTTCAATCCATTGAGAATTCCCCAATCACCATTTCGCCAACGATAAATAGATTGCTTGACATCTCCCACAATCAAACTGCCTGTGCCTTGCGCCAAACCTTCCAACAATAACAGCTTAAAATTATTCCATTGCATACTGGAAGTATCCTGAAACTCATCAATCATGACATGCCGGATATTGGTTCCTATTTTCTCAAAAACAAAAGAAGAGTCTCCTTCCTGTATCAAATGACAGAGCAAATTATTGGTATCGGATAAAAGGAAACGATTTTCTTTCGTATTTAATTCGCGAACTTCTTCGTCGATATAAGTAAGCAGACGCAACTGATTCAGATAACGCAAGGATAAATTACATGAATGAATGAGGCGATTGTTTACAGGACGGAATTCTTCACAGGCCTTCAATATAGGAATCAGCTCTTCCGAAGCTAAAGAGGTAATTTCACGTCTAAGAGGTGAAGTCTTCGAACTCCAGTTCTGTCCATCCTCCAAACATTTCTCAACCGTAGTATTTCGTATCTCATCATCGTATTTGCCGCTTTTCAGTTTCACAAAATAACTCATGATGCCACTCTTTCCGCGTATTAGCTGCTCCGGTTCTATTCCGTTTGCCTCCAATATTCCAAAAAACTGGTCGGCAAAACTATTCATTTCATCTTTCGCTTGTGCCGATAAAGCCTCCAATTCTTTTTTGTAGGAAGTTATATAAGACGGTACACGAAGTTTTTCCCGCAAACCGTTTCCCCGCTCCATATAGACTTCATTGAAAATATTACGACCAAACGATTTAAGTTCTTTCGCTACATGCCAACGTTTGTCATCGGCTATTTTGTCCTTTATAAAATCAATCAGCCAAATTAAGACTTGTGATGAACGGTCGAGTTTTTCTATCAGCGTATCAACGGCCTTATCCAATACTTCATCGTTATTCAACGATATCTCCAGATTGGCTCCAAGTCCGAGTTCACGGGCCAGATTACGCATCACAGATTGAAAAAAGGAGTCAATCGTTTCTACTCTGAAAAAACTATAGTCGTGAATTAGAAAAGAGAGGGCTCTCGCTGCTTTCTCCCGAATCTCATCTTCAGAAAAGCCGACCCCCATTTTTATATTTTTAAGATAGGCATCTGAAGCCTTATCTCCGGAAGCGATGCCATAGAGTTGGCTCAATATGCGTTCCTTCATTTCGGTGGTTGCCTTATTGGTAAAGGTCACCGCCAAAATATTCCGGTACGCACGGGGATTTAATATAAGTAACTTTATATATTCAACAGCCAGCGTAAATGTTTTACCCGAACCAGCCGAAGCTTTGTATACGATTAACTCCGAGGCGTTATTCATAGCGCATCAGACCTCCACCTTCTGGTAAAGATAACGTTTAATACTTTTCTTTGCCGTTTTTTCAAATTCTTCCGGCATGATGACTATTTTAGATAATTGAGAGAAAGCGGGCATTTCCTTGTTTAACTCTTCACGGCTCCTGTCCAATAAGCGTTCCATTTCGCTTTTCGAAAGTCCGCACGCCATTTCATCGCTCCAATCAGGATAAACTAACGCTACCAGCCGGTCTTTCTTAAGAATTACCAACGACTCCGACACATAAGGCATATTGTTTAGTTTTGATTCTATCTCTTCGGGATAAATATTCTGGCCGGAAGAAGTCAGGAGCATATTTTTACAGCGTCCTTTTACAAATACATTTCCATCCTCATCAATAATGGCCATATCACCCGTATGCAACCATCCGTCCGAATCTATAACCGATTTGGTAGCTTCTTCATTCTTATAATATCCCATCATCACATTATCCCCACGACACACCAATTCACCGGCAATATGAACAGGGTCGGGCGACAGCACTTTCAACTCCATGCGGGATACCACTTTACCACATGATGTATACTGCAAATCGGTCCAAAAGCTATGACAAATAATCGGGCCACATTCGGTCATACCGTATGCGATGGTATATGGAAAATCAATCATCCTCAGGAACGCTTCCACCTCGGCATTAAACGGCGCTCCGCCAATAATAATCTCTATAAAATTACCCCCAAAAACTTTCATAGCTTCCTCACGCGCCAGAGTTTTAATCTTATCATTAATGATAGGTACTTTCAGAAGAAATTTCCCCAACTTCGTATCGACACGGGGAAGAATATTCTTTTTAAAAATTTTCTCTACCACCAACGGTACACAAGAGATAACCCGCGGTTTAATTTCCGCAAAAGAGTCTGCTATAATCTTTGGAGAAGGCATCCGGGTAAGGAACCATAAATGTGCTCCTTCACATATTCCAAACAGAAAATCAAAAGTCATTCCGAACACATGTCCTAATGGAAGCATGGAAACAATGGAATCACCCGGTTTTAAATGTATCTTCTCACGACAGAATAATACATTTGAAAGTATACTTCTGTAAGGAAGCATCACGCCTTTGGAATAACCGGTAGTTCCGGAAGTATAATTAATGATAGCCAGTTCTTCTAATTTCTCCCTACGATAAGAGACATGCTCCGAACGGAAATTATAAGGGTATTTTTTTCCGAACATCTCATTCAGATGCTCTCTTGCATACGTCAATGTATCTGAACGGGAAATTAAAAGTTGATAATCAATCAGCCCAATAATTCCTTCCAAACGCGGCATACAGGCTTCGTTCAGATTTTCCCACATCTGGTCGCCAACAAATAATAAGCGCGCCTCAGAATGGTTAACGATATGATGAATGTTATCTGCTTTAAATTCATGAAGAATGGGCACTACTACGGCTCCGTAAGTAATGATTGCCAGAAATGCCGACCCCCAGTGTGCACTGTTACGCCCACAAACAGCAATTTTATCACCAGGTTTAATTCCTACATTTTCGAACAAGATGTGTACCTTCTCTATTTTACGGGCCACATCTTTATATTGCATCGTTTCGCCTTTATAATCAGTCAGGGCATTTAAGTCCCAATTCTGTATAATGCTATGCTCTATATTTTCTATAAAACTTCCACTCATTAGTACATCAAATTTGCACATTTTTCTGCAAAATGCGCACAAAATTAAGAAAGTGATTGATTCATATAAGAAGTCGAAACAAAAGTTTACATTTATTTAACAAGAGGGACTTTCACTATTGTAATTCTCTTCTGAACTTTGCACACTGAAAAAACAATAGAGTATTAGTTATATGGATACAAAGAAACCTATTGCCGCATTATTTGATTTAGACGGCGTTATATTGGATACAGAAAGCCAATATAGTATTTATTGGAAAGAACAAGGACAAAAATACAGACCGGATATCCCTCATTTTGAGCAAAAAATCAAAGGAAATACGATGAAAGTGATATTGGAGTATTTTAAAGACCAACCGGGAGTACCGGAACTTGTCACACAAGGATTAAATGACTTTGAAACCCAAATGAATTATCATTTTATACCCGGTGCTGAAGATTTTATTAAAGAACTACACAATCATGGAGTCAAAACGGCGATTGTAACAAGTTCTAACGAACTGAAAATGGCTTGTGTTTACAAAGCTCATCCACACTTTAAGGAGTTATTCGACCGCATCTTAACCGCAGATATGTTTAAAAGCTCTAAACCGGACCCGGACTGTTATCTTTTGGGAGCGAGCCTATTTGAAACGACTCCTGAGAACTGTATTGTTTTCGAAGATTCGTTCAACGGTCTTGAAGCTGGGAACAGGGCAGGAATGACTGTTATAGGGCTTTCTACCACCAATTCTAGAGAAGAAATCTGCAACAAATCACATTATGTCATTCCCGACTTCCAAGGCTTCACTTTTGAAAAAATGCATGCCATCATGAAGGATTTCAATAAAAAGCCGTAACTTTGCCGCCGAATAGTTTAACATATAACAAGTAAAATTATGGCAGGATACATTTCAGACGACTCACGTAAAGTGACGACTCATCGTTTATTTGAGATGAAACAGCGTGGTGAAAAGATTTCCATGCTCACCTCATATGATTACACAACCGCACAAATTGTAGATGGCGCAGGAATTGATGCCATTTTAGTAGGGGATTCCGCTTCAAACGTTATGGCCGGAAACATTACGACTCTTCCCATGACGCTCGACCAAATGATTTATCATGGAAAATCCGTAGTAAGAGGAGTTAAACGTGCTTTAGTGATTGTAGACATGCCTTTCGGTTCCTATCAGGGAAACGAACTGGAAGGATTAGCGTCAGCTATCCGCATCATGAAAGAGAGCCATGCCGACGCTTTGAAACTGGAAGGAGGAGAGGAGATTATCGACACGGTAAAACGTATTATTTCTGCCGGTATTCCTGTAATGGGACATCTGGGATTGATGCCGCAATCCATTAACAAATATGGAACTTATACAGTCCGTGCCAAAGAAACGGAAGAAGCCGAAAAACTGGTACGCGACGCTCATTTGCTGGAAGAAGCCGGATGTTTCGGAGTCGTATTGGAGAAAATACCGGCATCACTGGCCGAAAGAGTTGCCAAAGAACTGAGTATTCCGGTAATCGGTATCGGTGCCGGAGGTAAAGTAGACGGACAGGTGCTGGTTGTAACGGATATGTTAGGTATGACAAACGGATTCAGCCCGCGTTTCTTACGCCGATATGCTAATTTGTACGAGGTTATGACTAATGCTATCGGACAGTATGTAGAAGATGTCAAAAGTTCTGATTTCCCGAACGAAAAGGAACAATACTAATCTATCATCAAGGAAATACATAAATAAATGTAACCAATATGGGAACAAACGGGATTACCAAATTATGGTCACATGATTTTTGGCGAATCTGTATTGCAAATTTCATGTTATCCGTATCGCTGTACATGCTATGGCCGATACTTCCCATTTGGATGATGTCTTACTACGGAGCAACTCCGTTACAAGCCGGAGGTATCATGGCCTTGTTCGGAGTTGCCCTATTTATATTAGGACCTACGTTTTCCTATCTGGTAGATACTTATAAGCGAAAATATATATGCTTATTGGCCATCTTAATCGTTACGGCAGTAACCGGAGGATTTTGGGTCGCCGGCGGACTTCTTTTCGCAGCCATACTCCGAATTGTACAAGGTATGATGTACGGTATGGCACTCATGGCATCCGGTAGTACATTGGTGATAGACATCGCCCAGTCCCCCCGGAGAACAGAAGCTAACAATGCTTTTTCCTGGTTTGGGAGATTCGGACTCTCCATTGGTCCTTTAGCCGGTCTGCTTCTATATGAATCTTATCAAATTAAGTATGTCTTTATTATATCATGTTTATTAGGACTACTTTCTTTCATCTGTATTGCATTCATAAAAATACCATTTCGCGCTCCACTTTGCCCGCCGATGTTTTCAAAAGACCGCTTTTGGTTATCTAACGGATGGCTTATGTTTATCAATCTGTTATTGATTTCCATTCCTACGGGAATCCTCTTGGCAACCATCCACTCTTATGTATTCTACGGCATCTTAATGTTAGGATTCTGGTTTTCCATCCTAGCTATAAAATTTGTTTTTACAGATGCCGATATGCGTTCAGAAATTGTTAGCGGACTCATTATCTACGGCAGTGCTATGTTATTGCAAATCACCCATAACAAGGAAGTGGCTTTTTATACTTCTGCACTATTTGTAGGACTAGGTATCGGACTTATCGTTCCGCGCATTTTAGTCTTCTTCATAAAGTTATCAGAACATTGTGAAAGGGGAACAGCTAATACCTCTGAAGCTTTCGGTTGGGAACTTGGTATCAGTATTGGTTTCTTTATCGGTTATTTCCTTATCAGTAACCAATCTGCCTTTGCAGCATACGGCATTGTATTAATTTTCTTGATTATCGCAATGTTTTTATATCTGGCAGTCACCCACCCGTGGTATCTGAAACACAAAATCAGATAGAAAGAAGTTTCACTCCATTCCTTATATACGGACGTTTCATATCTTCCGGTTTTAGTACCTCTTTGCCGAATTGGAGTAAATCGATATCCATACGAATAATTTCATGCACCTTATCTTTAGGAATTTCCGCACAAACATACTCAACGTCCTTCAAGACGTTTTTTACTTCATATAAAGAAAAAAGAGTATGAAACAAAGCCACCTGATTTACAAATAAAGAAGGATTCTGTAAATTTATCGGACGTGTACGGCACTCTTTAGCATACGTTATATCAGGAAAATAGCGTAGTAATTCTTTCCTGGCTATTTCAAGGTTCCTATCTCCGTCTGTATTGGAACCTAATGATATAAGACATGCTGTTTCCATCATAATTCAATTTAATTGAACCGCAAATTAAATCGAAATAGACTGCATTACCAAATCTTTTTGTATTTTTGCAAAATACATTACTTAATAAAGCACATTTAATAATGAAATTTATAGGAATTATTCCTGCAAGATATGCGTCCACCCGTTTCCCGGCCAAACCTCTGGCCATGCTAGGTGGAAAGTCGGTCATACAAAGAGTCTACGAACAAGTTTGTGGAGTTTTAGACGATGCCTATGTCGCTACCGATAATGAATTGATAGAGGCTGCTGTACAGGAGTTCGGCGGCAAAGTTGTTATGACATCCGTACACCATAAAAGCGGAACCGACCGCTGTTACGAAGCTTATACCAAAGTGGGGGAAGGATATGATGTGATTGTTAATATCCAAGGAGATGAACCTTTTATCCAGCCTTCGCAACTGGAAGAACTCAAGGCTTGCTTTAACGACCCTCAAACGCAAATAGCCACACTCGTGAAACCTTTCAGCGAAGCGGATGGCATAGAAGCCATACAAAATCCGAACTCTCCTAAAGTGGTGGTAAACAAAAATATGAATGCTCTCTATTTCAGTCGTTCCATCATTCCATATCAACGAAATAATGAAATGAAAGATTGGAGTAAGCATCACATTTATTACAAACACATTGGTCTGTATGCTTACCGTGCGGAAGTATTAAAAGAAATTACCGCCTTGCCACAGTCTTCATTAGAGCTGGCTGAATCATTGGAACAGCTCCGCTGGCTGGAAAACGGATACACCATAAAAGTAGGTGTTACCGAAGTGGAAACTATAGGCATTGACACGCCACAAGATTTAATGAAAGCTGAAATGTTTTTAAAAGAGCATGCTGAATAGAAATCAACAACCTGAAATTAGCCTGATTGAGCCGATTCTAATTCCGTCTCCTGAAAAAAGAATCATGCCTAACGGTATGCCTTTGTTTCTTATTCAGGCAGGAGAAGAAGAAGTCGTTCGTCTCGATATCCTCATACACGGAGGCCAATGGAACCAAAGCCAACCTCTCCAGGCCATGTTTACCAATCGTATGTTACGAGAGGGAACAAGTAATTATACATCTGCCGAAATCGCAGAGAAGCTGGACTATTATGGAGCTTGGCTGGATTTGTCTTCTTCTATGAACTATGCCTACATCACGCTCTATTCCTTGAATAAATATTTTGCTCAAACCGTAGAAATTGTACGTTCACTTGTTATAGAACCTTTATTTCCGGAAAAAGAATTATCCATCACAATAGAGAAGAACAGACAGCAATTTAATGTCAACAATTCGAAAGTAGATGTCCTGGCCCGCAAAGAATTAAACCGTTCTCTATTCGGAACAGAACACCCCTGTGGAAAATATGCGGTGGAAGAAGACTATGACAAACTGAACCGGAAAGTATTAAAACAGTTCCATGCACAGTTTTATCATTCCGGTCATTGCACACTCTACCTTTCGGGAAAAGTAACACCGGAAATTATACAAAAACTCGAAAACGCTTTCGGACAGTCCGTATGGGGTAATGTAACCACTTCTCCGGCAGATATCTCTTACACGCCACATTCCAAATCGGAAAAGAGAATATGTATAGAACGGAATGATGCCATGCAAAGCGCCCTCTATATGGGTTGCCTGACAATAGACCGCAAACATCCCGACTTTTTAAAACTCCGTGTCATGATGACGCTTTTCGGCGGATATTTCGGAAGCCGCCTAATGAATAACATCAGAGAAGAAAAGGGATATACGTACGGCATTGGAGCCGGTATCGCATCTTATCCGGAACATGGAATGATGATTATCAGTACACAAGCTGGTAATCAATATATTGAACCGATTATACAAGAGGTATATCATGAAATGGAGCGGTTGCAAAACGAACCGGTATCCGAAGAGGAGCTTACTATGGTAAAAAATTACATGATGGGAGAGACCTGCCGCAATTATGAAGGTCCTTTTTCTCTGGCCGATGCTTATATTTACTTACAATCATCCGGTTTAGAGGAAAACTTTTTAGTCCAGTCACAGCAAGCCATCAAAGAGACCACTGCATCCGACATACAACATTTAGCACGGACCTATCTGGTTAAAGAACAAATGAAAGAAATTATAGCAGGAAAAATAGAGTAGTAAAATCACATAAAAAACAAAAGAAACCTTAACAGATTTGGGCTATTGAGGCGTTTTGCACTACTTTTGTAAACAAGCGTATCTATTTATTGAAAAAAACACCATGAAAAGAATTTATATACTCTATACTTTATCTCTTTTATTCATTTCTTCATCCATATCTGCTCAAATCAAAATTGGGAACTATGCGTTTAAAGACGGCAGTGTATATACCGGCGAATTAAAAGGTAAAAAACCGAATGGAAAAGGAAAAACAGTCTTTAAAAACGGCAATGTTTATGAAGGAGAATACATAAAAGGAAAAAGAGAAGGACACGGAGTCTTTACATTTCCCGACGGAGAAAGATATGACGGCAACTGGTATCAAGACCAGCAACACGGAAAAGGTACCTACTACTTCAAGAACAATAACCGCTACGAAGGTATGTGGTACACCGATTACCAACAAGGACAAGGTACCATGTACTATTATAACGGTGATATCTATACAGGAAACTGGGTACAAGATAAACGGGAAGGGAACGGTACGTATACTTGGAAAAACGGAGCAACCTATGTAGGACAATGGAAAAAGGACAAGAAAAACGGAACCGGAACACTCGACTGGAATGACGGAACCAAATACATTGGCGAATGGAAAGATGACATGAGACAAGGTGACGGTACTTATCACTATTCCAACGGAGACGAATATACCGGACAGTGGGATAAAGATATGCAACACGGAAAAGGTATTTACAAATTCCAGACCGGCGATAAATACGAAGGTGATTACTACATGGGAGAACGTACGGGACAAGGCATTTATGTGCATCAAAACGGCGATATGTATGTAGGAGAATTCAAAAACGGCGAACAAGACGGAAAAGGAACCTTTACTTGGTCAAACGGTTCGGTTTATACCGGCGATTGGATAAATAGCCAACGTTCGGGAAAAGGTAAATATGTCTGGAGCAACGGAGATGTGTACGAGGGCAGCTGGAAAGAAGACCTTCCGGAAGGAGAAGGCACTTTAATCTTAGCCGACGGCACCCGCTACAAAGGAAGCTTTGTAAAAGGAAAAAAAGAGGGAAAAGGAGTGTTGGAAGAAAAAGACGGAACCCGATACGAAGGATTCTTTAAACAAGACATGAAACATGGTCCTTTTGTCGAAATAAGCAACAACGGTCAAACAATCCGCAAAGGAACTTATAAGTTCGGAAAATTAGAAAGCTCAAAATAATTAATTACTAACACCTATGCTTGATTTAGAACAAATCACAGCAGAAGTACGCCAACTGGCCATAGAAACCGGCGCCTTTCTGCGCGAAGAAAGAATAAATTTTCATCGCGAACGTGTACTGGAAAAAAACTCTCACGATTATGTATCCTATGTAGACAAAGAGTCGGAACGTCGTATTGTCAAACGATTAAAAGAACTACTCCCCGCAGCAGGATTCATTGCTGAAGAAGGGTCGGGAAGCCTTACCGATGAAGAATATTGCTGGCTGGTCGACCCCTTGGACGGAACAACCAACTACATTCATAATAATGCACCCTATTGCGTTAGTATCGCCCTGCGGAACAAAGAAGAATTATTAGTCGGCGTGGTATACGAAGTATGCCGTAATGAATGTTTCTGGGCATGGAAAGGCAGCAAAGCTTATCTTAACGGAACGGAAATACATGTATCTGCCGTCGATTCCCTAAACGAATCTTTCATAGAATTAGGCTTTCCTTACGATGCCGACAGTTACAGGGAATTTGTCACCGGATTAATCAAACAATTATACGGCAATGTTTGCGGACTACGTCTGCAAGGTTCAGCCGCTGCCGAACTCTGCTACATAGCAGCCGGACGTTTCGAAGCCCGGTTGGAAGGTTTATTAGGTCCTTGGGATATTGCCGCCGGAGCCTTGATTTTGATGCAGGCCGGAGGAAAAATAACCGACTATAAAGGAGGAAATGAATTCTATTCAGGAAAGCAAGTGTTAGCTACAAACGGGAAAATACACGATTTTTTATTGAAAATCATCGATTCTCTATAATTTTATCGCAAAAGCTTTACGTATCATTCATTTATTTCCTATATTTGTAGAACTAACAAATACTAATTTAAATTTTACAATTATGATTATTGATACACTTGACAATCTGGAGAAATATGTTTCATTGAATCCGTTATTCCCCAAAGCATTTGAATATCTAAAATCAACCGACTTAAACGCATTAGAACCAGAAAAAGTCGTTTTGCAAGGAGCCGATTTAGTGGTAAATACTTCTTTCACAAAAGCAAAAACCAAAGAACAGGCACAGCTTGAAACTCATAAAAAATTCATAGATATCCAAATTCCGTTGTCTTGTACGGAAACAATGGGTTACACCCCGGCTACAGCTCTTCCCGAAGGAGAATATAACGAAGAAAAAGACATCACTAAATTTGCTATCCCGTCTGACTCATACATTGATATTAAACCGGGTATGTTTGCCATCTTCTTTCCGCAAGACGGCCATGCTCCGTGTATCTCTTCAGAAGAGGAAATCAAGAAAATTGTAGTGAAAGTCTTAGCCTAACGTATCATTCAAATCTCCCAGATTTATGGAACAAAAGTTAAAAATAATTCAGGATGACCCTTGGTTAGAACCTTATGAAGGAGCTATCAACGGGCGTCATCAACATGCTTTAGATAAAGAAAAAGAGTTGACCGGAAACGGCAAATATACTTTATCTGACTTTGCGTCGGGTTATCTATATTTTGGATTGCACCGTACCGAAAAGGAATGGGTTTTCCGTGAATGGGCTCCGAATGCAACGGATATCTATTTGGTGGGAGACTTTAATAATTGGCAGGAAAAGAAAGAATACAAGCTTAAACGCATAAAAGACACTGGTAATTGGGAAGTAAAACTAAAATCGGATGCCATAAAACACGGTGACCATTATAAACTAAAAGTTTATTGGAATGGCGGTTGCGGCGAACGTATTCCGGCATGGACACGCAGGGTGGTACAAGACGAGCATACCCACATTTTCAGTGCCCAGGTATGGAATCCGGATAAACCTTATACGTTTAAAAAGAAATCATTCAAGCCTAAAACCGACCCGTTATTGGTTTACGAATGCCATATCGGTATGTCGCAAAACGAAGAAAAAGTAGGTACCTATAATGAATTCCGCGAAAAGATATTGCCAAGAATAGCAGAGGACGGATACAATTGTATCCAGATAATGGCTATTCAAGAGCACCCTTATTATGGAAGTTTCGGTTACCATGTCTCCAGTTTCTTTGCCGCCTCTTCCCGCTTCGGCACTCCGGACGAGTTGAAACAGTTAATCGATACGGCACACGGAATGGGTATTGCCGTTATCATGGACATTGTTCATTCACATGCTGTAAAAAACGAAGTGGAAGGATTAGGAAATTTTGCAGGCGACCCCTGTCAGTACTTCTATCAAGGCGGACGGCGTGAACATCCGGCATGGGATTCACTTTGCTTCGATTATGGTAAAAACGAAGTCATACACTTCCTCCTTTCTAACTGCAAATTCTGGTTGGAAGAGTATAAGTTCGACGGATTCCGTTTCGACGGTGTTACATCTATGCTTTATTACAGTCACGGATTGGGAGAAGCCTTTTGCAACTATGGAGACTATTTCAATGGTCACGAAGACGATAATGCCATCTGCTACCTAACGCTGGCCAATAAACTCATTCATCAGGTAAATACTAAAGCCATTACCATTGCCGAAGAAGTATCGGGCATGCCCGGATTGGCAGCTCCGATAGAAAGCGGAGGATACGGATTCGACTATCGCATGGCAATGAATATTCCCGATTATTGGATTAAAACCATCAAAGAGAAGATTGATGAGGACTGGAAACCGTCGAGCATGTTCTGGGAAGTAATCAACCGTCGCAAAGACGAGAAAACCATTTCTTACGCCGAAAGTCACGACCAGGCACTTGTAGGAGACAAAACCATTGTATTCCGGCTGATTGATGCCGATATGTATTGGCATTTCCAAAAGGGAGACGAGAACTATACTGTTCATCGCGGAATCGCTTTGCATAAAATGATACGCTTACTTACGGCAAGTACTATCAACGGAGGATATCTAAACTTTATGGGAAATGAATTTGGACATCCCGAATGGATTGATTTTCCAAGAGAAGGAAATGGATGGAGCTATAAATATGCCCGCAGACAATGGAACTTAGTTGATGATAAAAACCTGTGTTACCATTACTTAGGAGATTTCGACAAAGCAATGATTCATCTAATCAGCAGTGAAAAGCAATTTGAAAAGAGTGAGGTAATAGAGATTTGGCATAACGATGGAGACCAGATATTGGCTTATCGACGAAACGATTTGGTTTTTGTGTTCAACTTCAGTCCAAGCAAATCTTATACAGATTATGGTTTTCTGGTTCCTGTCGGAGCCTATGAGGTTGTACTGAATACGGATGCCAAAGAATTCGGTGGAAACGGTTTTGCGGATGACAGCATCAGACATTTCACAAACTATGACCCTCTCTACGAAAAGGATAAAAAAGAGTGGTTAAAGCTCTACATTCCGGCTCGTTCTGCAATGGTATTAAGAAAAGTAAAAGAATAAGTTTGTACCTATGTATAAAACTTTCTCACAGAAAAATCAGACCGCTTACAGTGTACGCATTGTATGCGGTCTTCTTTTTGTTCTCTTCTGTGGAATATTTCTGTATTTTCAAAGTCCTCTGTTAGAGGCGCTTCAGCATGTACTGTCTGAAGGAAAGACTTCTTATTCGCCCATTTGGGGAACTGTTATTATTACGCTGATTCTATGTATCCTTCAAGTGTTGGTAAGCTATTTAACCCGGTTTGTCGAATATGTCCATGCCCTCAGCTATTTCCCCTCTATTCTGATACTCGCTTTTATTACAGATAAGGACCGGAGCATATACCAATTGGAACACTCAAGTCACTGGGGATGGATATGCATCGCCTGTCTACTTATTTATGGCCTTCTTATCTGGATTAACCGGAAATGGTTACCCTTACTTATCACCAAAATAAATTTTCCGAATTTAGCCTCAAGACTTTGGCCGAATGTACTTATTTTCATATTGTTTTCCATTGTCACCCTTTCACTTTCCAATATCAGCTCGGCTTTCCATTACGAAACCAGAATGGAAAGTCTCATCCGTCAGGGTAATTATCGGCAGGCAAGCGAAGTAGGAAAGGGGAGTCCTGCCACCAGCCGGGAATTAACTGCCTTACGGGCTTATACACTAAGTCGGACAGATACACTCGGAAACTGCTTGTTTGAATACCCCCAACTATATGGTGCAGAGGGTTTGCTTTTGAATGCGCAAAAACAGACCACCTCTATGAAAGCAGAAGAGTTATATGCCTATTTGGGAGGCCGCCCACAATCCGGTGAAACGGCCCTGCAATACCTTTCCCGCATTTGTCTCACCGAAACAGGAAGCCATTCCGCACTCGACTATTATCTATGTGCGCTCCTGCTCGAAAAGAAACTGGACTTATTCGCCAAGGAATTACATGACCTTTACGATATAGACGAATCCCTTCCGAAGCACTACAAAGAAGCACTTATCCTATATCGCCACCGCCACGGCGAATATGAAATGCCTTTCGATGCCACACAAATGGAACAGGATTACCAGCAATTTCTCAACTCCAGCGACAACTATCAAAACACATACTGGCAGTATTATTTTCACACTATCCGTCCCCAAGGATAGCTCTCTAAAATAGAAAAAACGCTTAAGAATCTCTCCCGATTTTCTTAAGAAACTTTCCAAAAACTCTTAAGAAGATTCAACGATTTTCTTAAGAAGCTTCAGTAAGTTTCTTAAGAGTTTTTTCAATGATATAACCAGCTTGATTTTTATAGAATATCCTGATAAAAAACACTAGTAGTCTCGCAAGCATACGTTAGTATAAGCGTAGCCTTGCGAGACTACTCTCGTATGCCTACGAGAGTATAAGCATTATTTCCCCATCTTCACTTCTGCACTTTTTCTATAAATGCCTTATATATAACAACTAAAAGTGCCGATGCTCACCTGAGAGCTAACAGGTATCTTCACTTTTTTTTCTTTTGTATACATTCTCCGGAAATACCGATGAAATCGGTCCTTTTAGTTCTTTTTCTACGTTCCCAAACAGAATGTCTAAAAATATCCGAAAATATCAATAGATATATAGAATGAGTAGGTAAAAGATTCACTAATTTTGCATACTCAAATGCAACTAATAAAAAATTACTATATAAATATGAACATAAAAAAATTTAAAAACAAAACTATACTATGGGCTATTATAGTTACGATAGTATTCATCACATCAGAAGTCGTTATTTTAACTAACACAAAAAAAGGAATTCTTATCCATGCCAAAGAGACTTTAAAAGAAGCAGTGGATATTGATTTAATGAAACGGAGTGAGAAAGCCGGAATTCAGAGACAGACTTTTGTAGAGACACATACAGGAGAAACTATAAAATATCCTTTACAAATTCACGGGTTTTCTAAAGATGGGAAACCGATTGTTCTTACCATTTCCAAAGAGAAAGATTCGCTGAATATCAATCCGATAAGTACAGAAGGAGAGAAGCGGTTTCTTCAAAGTTATCTGCATAAAACCTCCTACGCAATCCAAGCCGATACGATACAAGCTATATGGGAAGCCTTATTACGAGAGAAAAAAATAACGCTACCCATCTCCTTACGAATAGACTATGATTGGGAATCGGAGCATCATACCCAAACCACCACCGATACCCTTTCCCAAAAAAGCCATTGCCATGCCTCACCTTATTATTATATAGGAAATCTATTTGAATACACGCTACATGGCTATATTCAAACTTCTATGCTCCGGCTCTTTTTTCATTCGCTCAATGGAGCAAATCTATTTACTGTCATAGGGTATCTCTGCATTCTGGTACTTTTGCTCTTTATCAGAAAGCTAAAGAAAAAAGAGAATTCTCTCAAAAACAGATTAAACGACCCCAACCTATACTATTTTAATGACTTCATTGTCTACAATAAAAAGAAGAAAGAGCTCTATGTAAAAGAAAAGAAACTAAAACTTAGAAACCAGGTAGCACTTTTCTTTACCCTTTTTATCGAAAGTGAGGAACACACTCTCACACAAGACCAAATGCTTCAAGCCATTTGGCCGGAAGGCAACGGGACGGATGAGAAACGCCGTACCCTTTTACGAGATTTGCGTTCTGCTCTTCCCTCTGAATACTTCAATATTGAAAATCAATATAAAGGAGACCTGCATCTTCAGTTCATTGATACAAAAGAAAATGAGTTTTTGACAGAAACTAAAGAGCAATTAGGGCAACTTGAGGCAAAATTCAAGAAAATAAAAAGAAATCTCACGAAATCTCACGAAAAACATTAGGCTTTTACCAAAGAAACTCTAACCTTTGCAACAAATTTTAAGAATAAACACAGGTATGAAAAGAAAAACTAAAATCAGTATTATTGCTTGCTCCATTATAGCAATAGCTATACTTAATTTTATGCAAAAAGAAAAGGAGCCAATGAATTCATTAACGTTGGAAAACATGGAAGCGCTCGCTCATGGAGAATTTAATAATGTTTTCTGTATAGGAAGTGGAAGTCTGGATTGCCCGGCTACACATGATAAAGTGGCAGATTATACAGCTTACAATTCTCTATAAAAAAATGAGAAAGAGCCGTTATATAACCCCAATCTTACTAATTGGTTTGATTCTTTGCTGCGCATGCAAAGAATCAAACCAGGAAAGGATAGAACGTTTGGTAAACGAGTGGAGCGGAAAAGAAATCCAATTTCCGACACATTCCATATTTACCCAATGGGGGAAAGACACAATTCATTCTTTCGATGAAAAGGGCGAATATCGCATTATCTCGTATGTAGATTCCATTGGATGCATGAGTTGTAAGCTCCAATTGCCCAAATGGAAAGGGTTTATAGCCACTACGGATTCACTAACCAAGCATTCCGTATCCTATTTGTTCTATTTTCATCCGAATGATTTGAAAGAGTTACGCTATATTCTAAAAAGAGACCGTTTCGATTATCCGGTTTGTATTGATTTGGACAATGAATTCAACCGGCTGAATCAATTCCCGTCGGATATGACCTTCCAAACATTTCTTTTGGATAAGCAGAATAAAGTGGTAGCCATTGGAAACCCTATCCACAATGCCAAAGTGAAAGATTTATATCTTTCTATTCTTACCGGTAAGAAGAAAGACGCCTCTTCATTGGTTATGACCACTGCCTCAGTGGATAAAACGAAAGCCAATTTGGGAGAGTTTGATTGGAAAGAACCTCAAACAGTTACTTTTATGCTAAAAAATACCGGAGAAAACCTGCTGGTGATACACGATGTAACCACATCCTGCGGTTGCATTACAGTAGATTACAACAAAGAACCGGTGAAACCCAACGCTACATTAGCTATAAAAGTAACGTATACGGCCGAACATGCGGAACAAATCAATAAAACGATTAGCCTCTACTGCAATGTGGAAAAGAGCCCAATCCAGTTACAAGTAAAAGGCAATGCGAAATAAAACACAGTTAGGAAAAGGGAGTAAAGTTTAGAAAATCTGTTTTACTAGTTCAGGTCTTATAGCTTTACTCCCGGCTCCCTCACTTAAAAAAGGAGGTTATGGTGCAAAGATAATCTATTTTATGGAGACATACGATGTTTCGCTGTGGAAATGATAAAACAGCAAAACCGATTAGTTTACATGGAGGTATTCTCCTCTATGTATAATAATATTATTATATTAATTTCATAACAAAGAAAATCATGAAGAAATTTTACAAATATATAGCAGTAGTAGCGATAGTAGCTGCTGCGGGATTCATTGCTTACAGTACACAAAGTAACAAATTACATTTATCTAGTTTGGCTATAGAAAATGTAGAAGCATTAGCTAGAGGTGAAAGTGGAAATTTTGATTGTATACCACCTTACGAAAAGTACACATGTGTATATATTGGGTCTACTAGACTTCCCGGAATAAAATATAACCATTAAAAAATTAAGTACTGTTAAACGGAATTCATTTAACAGTACTTCTCAAAAATTATAAATTATGAAATTTTTTTTATACCTTTTACTTCTATGTTCATTTTTCTCCTGTTCAAAGAACAAAGAGAACAATAATATGCTAAACCTATTTACAGAGCAACACAATATCATTCCCAATGAAATGACTTTGGAATTTGATAGTATACGTAATCCTTACATGATTAGTTGTGTAAACCAAAACATCATTTTGGCCGATATCTTTCAACCTACTTTTATGACTGCTTTTGATGAAAAGTCAGGAAAATGCATAGGAAACTTCCTCACAAAAGGAAATGGGCCAAATGAGTTTGTACACTTATCAAGCATGCAAAAAGTTGGTAAAAAATTATTCTTGTGGGATTCAGGTAAATCTAATATAGCCATTATTGAAATAAACAAAGATACTATTGAAAACTACAGGTGCCGGTTTATTCCGATTAATCAAGATAGCATTTTCATCTCTGCATTCCAAGTATTCCCATTAGGCGAGGATTATTTTATATCGTCAGGTGTTATAAAAGGACATCGTTTTGCAATCTTAGACAAGAAAGGGAAACCGATTACTCTTTTTGGAAAGTATCCAGAATCTGATTCAAGAAAAGAAAAAAGCGATATAGAATTAGCATTATCCAATCAATGTTCTTATGCATACCAACCAGAAAAACAAATATTAGCCGTTGCTAATGGTATGGGAGAAAATATACAATTTTACGACCTTACAAACAAAATGACTCCACAACTGATAAAAGAATATAACTTTTCAGCTCCAAAATATAAAATGGATGGAGAAGGGTCTGTTATTTATCAAAAAGAAAACATTATTGGGTTTACCGAATTGTTGAGTCATTCCAATTACTGTATAGGATTCTTTTCTGGAGAAACATTAAAAGGCCCCAATGGATATGGAAGTAACAAACTGTTATTTTTCGATTGGACAGGAAATCCGATAAAAGAAATTAATTTTAAGGATACATATTCCAACATTACAATGAATGAAGAAGAAAATATAGTTTATCTATTAGGAAAAGACTCCCAAACAGACGATTTTAAAATATACACAATAACTATTGAATAAAAAATCAGCATTCATATAAATTCTAAATAATTTTATATAAGATATGATGAAAAAATATATAAAAACAAGTATTATCATAGTGATAATCATAGTCACAAGTATTTCTGTATATTTTCCTAAAAAAGACAATATTAAAATGTCATCTTTAGCTATAGAAAATATTGAAGCTTTAGCCAGTGGAGAAATTGGAGATGTTGAGTGCATAGCTCCTTACACATATACTTGTGTGTTTGTAGGAAATATTGGATATAAAGGAATAAAGATATCATTATAAAGCTTCATTTCATGCGCAATATCTTATTCTTCATTCTTTTGTTTCTTACTGCTTGTCAAAATAACGACAATTTTGAAAGCATCCTGCAATACAGTAGTGAGAACCGCAACGAGTTGGAGAAAGTAATCAATCACTACTCCCAAAAAGAAGCAGATTCGCTCCAACTCAAAGCGGCTTTCTTTCTAATAGAAAATATGCCGGGCCATTACTCTTTAACCAATTCAACGATGGAGCGGCTAGACGAAAATATAGATTTTCTCTATCCCGATATGTCAAATATAGTAAAGAGGGTGGTTTATAATATTCCTATCCGTAAAGGGAACACAGCAGAGGAATGGAAACTTGTGGAGGATATTAAGACCATAAAAAGCGATTTCCTGATAACACATATCGACAATGCTATAGAAATGTGGAATAACTGCCCATGGTTACGCTTGTTTACATTCGATGATTTCTGCGAATATGTATTGCCTTACCGCATCGACAAAGAACCTATACTTAAAAACGATTCCACGCTTTATTCATGGAAAACGGTAAAAGAGGTATTCGATACGTATAATTATGTACCTAAAACGATGCAGGAACTTAAAACTGTACAGCGTGACTTATTAGGACATACAGATGATGCTTATTTTCTTAAGTTACAAATGCCTGCATGGTCGGACAAAGCCTATAATTTCGATTGCTTGGACCGATGCTATTATGAAATGGGGCGTTTGCGTTCTGTAGGCATACCCGCAACTATCGACTTTGTCCCGGGCTGGCCATACCGCAATGGCCAGCATTATTGGCGGGTATTAGTTGAACCCTATTATTGGAACAGTAACCACAGTGACGCATTGATTTCTGAAACTGGAAAAGTGTACCGTATGACTTATTCACGTAATGTCGTTCCGGAACAGGATAGTGAAGAATTTATCCCTTCCTTGTTTAGAACACCTTTCTATAAGGATGTTACACGGGACTATGTAAAAGTTTCGGATGTAGAAGTAGATATAAACAAATTTGCGAACACGGCATCTCGCTATGCATACCTGTCTATCTTTAACGATTTGGAGTGGAAGCCTATTGCTTGGGCGGAAGTAAAAGGCGGAGAAGCCAAATTCCGGAACATGGGGCGCAATGTAGTGTATTTGCCTATCGGTTATGAAGATAAAGAAACAAAGCACCTTGGTTATCCGTTTTTACTGGATATACATGGAAACATTAACGAATTTATTCCCAATGAAGAGGAAAGGATAACACTCCGGTTTACCCGGAAGTTTCCGGTGAATGATTCGAAAATTATTTGGTCGGAAGAAATAAAAGGCAGTCATATTGAAGCCTCCAACTATCCGGACTTTACCAAGGCAGACACCGTATACATTATTACTCAAACCAATACGGATTTGAATTACCAAACACTTGCTCTTGAAAAGCCTGCAACATATCGCTATTGGAGACTTTTTAAAAATAATCAAATTCTTCGTATAGGAGACTGGCAATTTTTTGATGAACACTCCGAAAGGATAAGAGGAGAAGTGATGCCTCCGAAAGAAGATGATATAACCGCAAAGAATGCATTTGATGAGAAGATTCTTTCTTTTACTTTATCTCACACATGGGTAGGTATTGACTTTGGTAAACCTGTAACCATTCAACAGATGAAGTTAGTAACCCGAACAGATGATAATGCTATCACTCCCGGGCATTATTATGAACTTTATTATTTTACAAAAGAAGGATGGACATTGGTAGAAGGGAAAAAAGCTGAAGGAAAAACGTTGGAGTTTAAGTCCGTAGCGGCAGATGCCTTATATTGGCTAAGAGACTTAACCGCCGGAAAAGAAGAACGGATTTTTGCAGCCAAGAATAGTAAAATAGAATATTGGTAGGATTACTGTAAAAGAGAGATGATGAAAGGCGACATAAAAAGCTTTCGGTGGGTAGATTACCTTCTAGATTTTACTCTAATTGTAGCAGGAATAATAGGATTACGAATCCTATTGCAAATTTTCATATTTTCTTCTTACTACATTCCATCCGAATCGATGACGCCTACACTGATTCCCGGTGATTATGTACTAGTTAATAAATTGGCTTACGGGGCTCGTCTTTTTAACTTAAATGCCGCAGCAGAAAAACGTCCATTTACTATGTATCGAACATGGGGATATGACAAAATAAAACGAAACGATATAATCGTATTCAACAATCCATACCCTAATACCCGCAAACATATAGAATTCGATTTGATGAAATATTATGTAAAACGTTGTGTGGCATTGCCTGGTGACTCTTTTGAAATACGAAAAGGACGTTATCAAGTACGCGGATGTCAGGAAGATTTAGGAAATGTGGCACAACAAGACAGAGTATGGAATATTAGTATGTATGGTGAACGAAAAATCTCAGGTCTGAACATGCACGCTCATCCGAAGTGGCAAATAATTGGCTGGAGTATATTAGAATATGGTCCCTTATATATTCCACGACAAGGAGATACATTGCCGATGAATGTTCGTCACTACTGGACATACCGCCAATTGATAGAATGGGAGAGTAGTAAAAAATTAATTTTAAAAAAGGACAGTACAATATGGCTGGACAATAAGCTTATTAAGGAATACACTTTCGAACATAATTATTATTTCATGGCAGGAGATAACGTTGCCAGCTCCGATGACAGCCGCTATTGGGGATTACTTCCCGATGATTTTATTGCCGGAAAAGTATGGAAAGTATGGAATTCAAAAGACCCGAAGACAAAGGAACTTCGGTGGAAGAGAATAGGAAAAAACTTGCAGTAATCTTTTGCCGAATAATAAAATTCTATAACTTTGGACAATCAAGCATCACAGCAGAAAGATTACTCAATGGATTCTCTGTAAAGTGTACGTCTTTCAATAACATATAGAACTAATGATGAAACCGAGTTTATGCATAAGCCTTCTGCTTGTTCTCTTTTATTCATCGTGTAATAATAAGAGACCTTTGCAAACAGGACATTCCGTACAGATAAGGATTGAACAATTTGCGGATAAGAAAATAGAGCTGCATGAGGTAATGGATAAAATCGAAGTGATTGATTTATCCGTTGATAGCACGCTGATGCTGGCTCATTTGAAAGATATAACCATGGTGGATTCATTATTATTCTTGTTGGATGATATTTCTGCCACAATATGGATACTCAATGTAAACAATAAACAGATAATCAATCGAAGCTGTAGAAGAGGGAACGGGCCTCAGGAATTTATACGCCCCGTAGCAATATCCGCATGGAATGAACATTTATATATACTGGATTTATCTATGCATAAGGTGGTTGTATTGAATAAAGACCTTTCTCCTCTGAGTGATTTTACACTTCCATTCAATGCTTTCGATTTGGCAGCAACTTCATCAGGACTGCTATTCTATAATCTTACTCCGAATGAGGAGTTCCACACATTTATTCAAACTGATTTTTCGGGGAAAGTGATAGCCAATCTTCTCCAAACAGAAAAAGAAATAGGAGAATCCACATCGGGACAAAAGACGTTGATAAAAGGAAGCGATGGAAATGTATACGCAGTCTTGCCTGAAGGAAATGAGGTTTATGTCTGGAAAGATGAAGCTTTTGTTTTAGCCTATTCCATGGATTATAGAGATAAGTCTATACCGGAGAATTACAACAGGAAAAATCAAAGTTTGATGGAAGAGGACTATTATGCCATCAATACTAATGTTTTTGTGTTGCCTGAGTTGTTTGTTAACAGTTTCTTATACGGAGAAAAAAGATATTATGTGTTTACTTCATTCAAACAGGATAAACAAATATCCGGAATTGTAAGGGATAAGAAAACGGATTTACCTTTCTTTCCACAGTGGCAGGCAGGCAATTGTTTAATAGGGTGGTGTAGTGGAATAGATGTAAACAAGTTCTTGTCTCAAAAAGAAAGTGCGTCTTCTATTTCAGAAGATAGTGATGTGCTTCTTCTGTTTTATCCGAAACCTTTGTAAAAACACGACTATGATGAACAAAAAGATATGGGTTATGCTATTTCTTACCGGACTTTCCATTTCATGTTCGAATAAAGACAAGTCCATTAAAAGTACGGTGTCCAACAAGATAGATTTATCAACGGAGGAAATTAAACTTGCTCCGTCCGAAGTACTGAATGCAGAAGCTTATAATATAAATGCCTCTTGTCTAGTGGATGGCAATATATGGATAGTAGGTTATAACCGGCACATCCATTCTCTGGATTTCATTAAACCGAGCACGAAAGAAATCTTTCAGACAAAGTTAGAGAAAGAGGGAGAAGCTTCAGTTCTACGACCAGTCAGCATATATGCACATAATCTTGATTCTATCTGGATATATGACCAAATAGGGCAATTGATACTGATGGATAATAAAGGTTTGATAAAACAAACAGAGAATTTGAATAAACAGACGGGCTCTTCGGAAAAAATAATGATAAATACAAACCACGCCATGTATACATCTAAATTGTATTACAACCAAACAAGACGTTCGTTATTTTATATTGTGCAAAAAGATAATTCTTTTTATGCAAAGGAATCTCCTTTAGACCCTAAAAGCCCTATAAAATACTATCCTTTGTCTTCGCCCTATACAACCCATAAAGAAGTCAGTTCCAATTTCGGCAATATGGACGGAGTAAATGCCACGTTTACGGATAATCAGATTTTATATAATTATCCGATAGAATCTGTTTTTTACGTTTACAATATTCTGACAGGGGAAAACAAACTGATAGAATCTTATAGCGCATATACCCAAAATACGGTTAAACCACTTGCTACAGCCGTTAATGATTATTCCAAATGGGAAAGACATGGTCTTGAAAATCCTCATTTTTATGAAGTAATGTATATTCCTAAATATAAAATGTATATGCGACTACATCTAAAAGAAACTGAATTCGACAAAAACAAGTCTGTTGCAGAGCTCTCGGATAATCGCGAATTATATCTGACTTGTTGGAATGAGTCTTTCCAATTTTTATGTGAAGTCATGTTACCAGGCCACCGTTACAACTATTATACAGGATGGTGTGGTTTGTACGATGGTCTGCTCTTGTATGTCAATAACACGACAAGTAAAGATGAATTAAATGATTTGCTAAAAATAGATGTTGTCAGACCTATAACGAAATAGGATTCATTTATATTAGTCCGAATAACGCCAAATAGGACAGCCAAAATAACTCTTAATGTGGGGCCGCTTCACATTAAGAGTTATTTTTGTAACATAGTTAGTTACACAGCATAACATAGTTAGTTATTTTACGCCGTGATAGAATGCTCTTTTTTAAGTTGTTATGAGGTTATATCATCTTCCTCTATTTTTTCTCTTCCCTTTTGATAAATTCTTTGCAAAAAGTGATGAGATGCCATAAAATTCTGTATTTTTGTTGTTGGGAATCATAGCAATAGGAGAGAGATAGAAGTTTCAATCTAACTCTATAAACTTACTATTTCGTTGCTACGCACCAATCAAACATCTTAAACAGTAAAATATGAAAAACATCGCAAAAACATTCTTCTATGTAATGGGTTCACTGCTTCTATTCATCTCTTGCAAAGGCAATAAGGAAGTCTATCAACAAGAGACTACCTTTAGCCGTGAAGATTTTATAACGAAAGAACTGACAGGTAAAACAGTTGAATTTGATGAACCCATCATGAAACCCAGACAAATAATGGTGTTGGATACACTACTTATTACTTGCGACAAAGGAACTAAAAAACATTTTCAACTATTCAGTCTGGTAAATAAGAAGAAAATAGGAGAACGCATCATGATAGGACAAGGTCCGGAAGAGATGATTATGCCTTCTTTCATTAACGGTCAGGATAGTATTCGACTGTATGATATGGCAACATCCACTGTTTTCAGTTACTCGATTCCTGAATTTACACTCAACGCCGACCCGATTCCCGCCAGACGATATCAGTTGAAAGAGTCTTATATCTTTAGCGAGTTGGCGGAATTATCAAACGGACAATTGGTGGCTTCTACCAACAAACCGGAAGCTCCATGCTATTTGTTTGACAAGCAAGGAGAGAAAGTGAAAAATTTGGGAGAATATCCGGTAGGACCTGAGAAGTATACAGACATTGAGCGTGCAGATGCCTATCGTGCCATATTGACCAGTAATAATAAAGACAAAATAGCGGTATGCCACTTCTTCACCGACTTAATAGATATATATAATAAAGAGGGGAAACTGGAAAAAAGGCTCTTCGGACCCGACCATTTTTACACCCGCTTTACAGAATACCATGATGGAAAAAGGATTGGCAGCAAGCCCGACCCTAACAATTATCGGGATGCCTTTTATAGTCCAGTTAGTGTAGATGAGCATTTCTTCGTGCTGTATAATGGGAAAAAGGTAAACGGAACGGACTACAATTTACTAGCTAAAGATATTTTTGTTTTCGACTGGAATGGGACGCCTAAAGTTCATTACAAATTAGACCAGGGAGTATCACGTATTACCGTTGATGCCCAAAAGCATAAAATCTATGGAATCAGTGATAAACCGGAGTTTCATATCGTTGAGTTTTCATTTGATATCTAGCTTTATTCATACAACTCTTTTATCATATATCTCAAATCATGAGAAACTACAAAGTTGTTTTATTAATGCTCCTCTCCGCATTACTGCATACATCCTGCAAACAGGCGAATAAACAAGGAAGCTTTTGTCCTGATTTATTAGTTGAATCGATCGATACTCTTTATTATTCCACCTTTGTAGATTCTATTGGCTATATCCATTTAGAAACTTCCGATGACTGTCTTATTGGAGAGGTTAGTGATGCGATATTAACGGACAGTCATATCTTTATATTCGATAAATATAAACAAACTATATGGATATTCGACCGGAAAGGAAATTATCTGAGCAGTATCTCTAAACGTGGAAACGGACCGGAAGAGTATGCAAACATCGGTCAAATAGATTATGATAAGAAAGAACGGATGATTGCCATATTAGATACGTGGACTAAATCTATTTTATATTACAACCTAAATGGCGATTTTATAAAGAGAGTAGAATTAGAACAACAAGCAATGAATTTTAAAATCCTTCCACAAGGAGGATATATAATCTCCAATGCCGGAGAGGCCAAAACCGGTGCCGGCATATATCTTACAGATACAAAGGGAAAAACAACAGCTAAGTTAGCGGCAAAAAAGGACAATCAAATGCTTTCATACACAGGTGTAACCGATTTGGCTTCATTTAATGAAACCATCGCTTATATTCTCCCTAACTTTGAAAACAAGATATACCATTTATGTCAACAAGAAGCAGAATTGAAATATCCCTTTACATTTTACCCGCTGCAAAAGAACGATTATAAAACAAATATCTCACAAGAACATCTCGAAGATTTTATAAGAACCCAATATATAGAAGGAGAAAAATGGCTATTCATCACTTTCTGGTCTTCCACAAACAATGTCAGGAACTTCTTATACTCCAAAGAACAGAACCAATATTGGATTAGCAGATATTTAGTAAATGATATGGATGGAATAAAACGAAAAGAAAAGTTATCCACATCCGAAAACAACCAGTTTGTATTTATTTGTGAAGACAAAGAGAATCCGGAAAGAAATAATATGTTACAAATCTTGTATTTAAAATAATTCATAATCATGAGAAACTATCAATTACCCCTGTTTTTGCTTTGTGTTCTCCTGTTTTGTTCTTCATGTAACAAAACATCAGAAAACAAAAACTTTTCTCCCGACTTATTGGCCGAAAGCACCGATATAGTAAACTATTCAACGTTTGTTGATTCCATTCATTATATACCCTTGGAAACGAACGACGAGTGCCTGATAGGAAAAATCGGGGATGTCATAATAACCCCACAGCATATTTTTGTTTCCGATGAACAGAAACAAGTGATATGGATATTCAACCCAAAAGGAGAGTATCTGAACAATATATCAAGACAAGGAAATGGACCGGAAGAATATATGCATATCTTACAGTTCGAATACGACAAGCAAAACAATCAAATAGCCATACTCGATTGGAACAAATGGATATTATACTATGATTTAAACGGAGGGTTCATCAGGAGAATAAAATTAGATATAAACGCTGCCGATTTTAAAATTCTTCCGCAAGGAGAAGGTTACATCATTTCAAATGCGGGAGACCCCAAACCCGAAGCCGGCATATTTCTTACAGATGCAAACGGAAAAACTATAAAGTACTTGGTCAAAAGGAATCCGGAACAACTCATTACTTATAATGACGACATGGACTTGCTTTCATATAAAGATACCATCATCTTTATATCACCCAATTTTGAGAACAACATTTACCATTTCTACAACAATCAGTTGGAACTAAAATATCCCTTTACCTTTCATCCTTTATTAAAACACACATACAAAGAAGATGTATCCAAACAATATTTGGAAGATTTCCTTAGAACCTTATATCTAGAAAATGAGAAATGGATTTTTATTATCGTTTGGTCTTCCGTAAATGATATCAGAAACTTCTTATACTCTAAAGAAAAGAATCAGTATTGGATTGGAAAATCTATTGAAAATGATATTGATGGTGTGCATAGGTCAGGCCTAACCACTGCTACCGAAAACAACCAGTTTGTATTTATTTGCGAAGATAAAGAGAATCCGGATAATAATCCCTCCCTGCAAGTGTTGCATCTAAAATAAAACAAATACAGTTATGAAGTTTACCAACCACCTATTTATAACTCTTTTATTAAGCGGAACATTGTTGTCATGCTCCCATAAGGAAAGTTCTAAAAGAAAAAGTCCATCTAATATGGAACTTTCGACTAAAGAAATTGTATTTCCACCTTCGGAAGCACTAAATTTAGATGCTTACTATCTCTCGGCTTCTTGCCGAACAGATACCACAACTTGGCTGGTTGGTTATAATTACCGAATGCATGCTTTGGATATTATCAATTTAAAGACCAAAGAGATATCTCAAACAATGTTGGAAAAGGAGGGACCATCTTCTCTCGCACGACCGATAAGCATTTATCTGCACAATCCGGACTCTATCTGGATTTGCGACCAAACCTATCAGGCCGCTTTGATAAACCGGGAAGGACTAATTGTACAGAAATGGGCATTAGCGGAATCATTGGATTCATCAGAAAAGGTTATTATCAATACAAACTATGCCATGAATACATCCAAGCTCTATTTCAATAAATCCAGAGGCTCACTGTTTTATACGATACAAAAGACGGAAGGAGGAGAGTCATCGTTTTATGTAAGGGAATACTCTTTAAAACATTCCACTGAAACAAAGAGGTATCCGTTGGCTTCACCGGTAACCAAGAAAGAAGCAGACACAAACTTCGGTTATATGGATGGGATAAACGTAACTTTCCTGGACGACCGGATTCTATATAATTATCCCATCGAATCGTCTTTTTATGTATACAACTTACTCACCGGAGAAAATAAATTGATAGAAGCGGCCAGTGCTTACACCCAAAACAATGTCAAGCCCCTAAGCAATACACAAGACTATTCCGAATGGGAGAAACATGGACTGGAAAATCCTCATTTTTATGAGATAATGTACCTTCCCCAATACGATATATACGCTCGTCTACATCTGAAAGAAACGGATTTGGACAAGACTAAATCCATGGACGATTTATCGAATAACCGCGAACTCTATCTGATGTGCTGGGACAAAGATTTCAAGCCATTATGTGAAATAAAACTTCCTGAGCACCGTTACAATTATTATACAGGATGGTGTCCCACTTACGACGGGCTGCTTATATGTGTCAACAACGAAGCTTCTGCCGAGGAATTGTCTGTAGACATCATATCCCCCAAGAACTTTATACAGAAATAAAATTCTAATAAAGGATGAAAGCACACATTCATTATAAAAAAGTAATTTCCGTCACAACGATTATTCTATTAATCATTAGCGGATGTACAACTAAAAGCGGAGGTTTTCAATGTGCTCCTGCTAACAGTAAAGCACAAATAAGCATGGATAGTTTAAGGTGTGAAGCAATTCGATTGGATAGTATCAGTACCTCTTCTTTTGGCGAATCGACCATAACACCCGACAACGACATCGTGTTCATTGATAAAAACTTCTGTAAAGTTTCCGTATTCGATACGACCGGCCATTTCAAAAGAGATTATTTAGGTTTAGGAGGTGCCCCACATGAGACTCAAATAGGGAGAATAGCCGCACAGACAATCCTCTCTGACGGACGTCTTGTTTTATTAGGACATAATCTCGACTTTCATCTTTTCAAAGATTATATCTGCGACAGTATTTTTATACTGAACCGAAACTGTAGCGACCAGACTCTAGAAGGAGATTCCAAAACTTACACAAACCAATATAATGATATGGTTTGCCGAAGTTACAAAAACAATATCTATCTCAATGTTTATGCAGAACATCCCGAATTCAATTATTTAGAGCACACCGAGAAATATCTCCAAGAGTGCCGTCATTTGTGGGAAATAGACCTGAACCAACAAAAAGATACCAGATTACTAGCTAAAGGATATCCTCAAAGTTATCATAAAGACCCTAAAAAGCATGTAATCTTTACAGGCACTTGTTATGATATTGACAATAAAGGAAACTTTTATATAAACTATGATACTGACCCTTCTATTTATGTCTACGATTATGATTTCAACCCTATAGCGACTTACGGATTGGAAGGCAAAAATATGAATACTGATTACTTGTACATTGATAATTATAAAGAGAGCAGAAAGAACTACCGTTCAGAAAGAGAAACGAAAGGCTATTATTATTGGATAGAATATGTAGATGAAACAGGACTTTTATTCCGCTCATATAAAAAACAATCCGGTACTTTAGACGGACTGCAAATATACAAAGAAGGAATAATGATTGCAGATATAAATGTTCCGAAAGGACTACGAGTGATGGGATATATTGCTCCGTATTACTATTCATATATTATTCCCCAACTCGCCGAAAACGATGATTCCCTGATTCTATACAGGTTTAAAATGGAAGAGTCATAAAAGGTTAAATAAAAATCTATAGGATTAAAAACTGACATCTATCGAAACAAAGAGCAATTTTAGCATAGTAACCGTTACAATGAATAGATAGAAAAACAATTAATATTCGACATATATGAAATACATCGTACAATACGTAGTAACCGTACTGTTTCTCTATTCCTGCACGCAGAAGGAACAAACGAACATCATCATTGAAAACAATCCTATTATACCGGAAATATTCGATACAGGCATAACGGATATGCTAACCGTGGAGAACATGGCCGTATGTGATTCTTTCCTTTTGGTTACAAACCAGATGGAAAAGCCTTTCTTCCATGTATACAACCGTTCTGATTATTCGTTAGTCGGTACATTCGGTTTTCAGGGACAAGGTCCCGGCGATTTTGGCTATCCCTTCTTTTTATGTACCGACAGAAATTCTAAGGGACTTATCCAAATATACGATGTTAACTTAGCCGCATTCAAACAGATTGATATAAAGAAAACATTAGAGAAAGACCCTCAAGCCATTATCTCAAGTCCGATGCCACCCCAGATTATAGGTTCACCGGACTTAATCCAGTATAAAGATTTCTATATGGGGAACTTAGATTTTGACAACAGACTGTTTTTTATCTATCATGCCCCTACCAAACAACTGAAATGGGTGGAGTTCCCGAGTTCTTTAAAGATTCCCATAGAAGAAGATTGTTTCAGCGGACAGAATAGAATAACCATTAATTTCCAATCGCAACGAATCGTTTCTGCCATGCATTATTATAATAAGGTGTTCTTATATGATACCCAAGGAACATACCTGAAAGAGGTACAAGTAGGAGAGGAAGAAATAAAACCTCAGTTGGACAGCCGGAACTGGATAACGAAAGAGAGTAAAGTATTTTGTATGAGAATACAATCTACCAACCGAAACATTTATATGCTAGTACATAACATGAAACAGGGAGACGAACGCCCATCGAGCTCTCGAATTATTGTACTGGATTGGGAACTACATTACCTGAAAACTTACCAAATGCCGTATCCTATAATCGACATATTAATAGATGAGCAGCAAAATAGAATCATATATCAAACAATAAATGAAGAAGGAGATATGAGCATTCATTACTTTAAGGAGTAATCCGCTCACGTTACTGGAAGCAATGTTTGTTACGACAAAGAGAACAACACATGCTAATGCATTATTCATAGCAGGAATAAAAGGAGTATATAGCTCCCAAGTATATGAATGATTAAGACTAAATCTTGAACGGAAGACAAAACAATTTGCTACGGCTAATTTAAACGGATAAAGATAATACTTACTCTTTTTTCTTTACAATACCCATTCCATAAAGGAGAACGAATATTTCTTCCTTTTTTCACATTCTTTACTCCCTTTTATAACGAACGTTCATTCAGGGGTAAACGAACGTTCGTTTACCCCTGAATGAACGTTCTCTTCAACAGAAACGAACTGAAGAGTATAAATCCTCACTTTTCCCTCTTTTCACCAAGCAAAACAATAACGATAAAAAAGAAAGACATCTCCTATAAGAAGACTATAAGATAAGAAAAAGGCTGTTTGTCAGAAAGTCTCTTTCTCTTTTGCAGCACATCGAACAACAGCCCATACGGAAGAAAAGCAAAGAAATAGTTTCATTATGCAAGCAAATAGGACTTCAGCAAGAAATATAAAGGAATTTTAGAATCATATAGACAGCAAAGAAAGATTAATTAACATAAAATAATTGCTACAGCCTTTCTTTTCGCTAACTTTGGCGTCAATATTTTACATATAGAAAACCAAACTTAAAACAACAAACATACCATGAACAAAGAATTAAGCATGAGCCCCAATCCGTTGGTCGCTTTTTTAGAGAAGCCTGCAGCAGAGTTTACGAAAGCAGATATCATTTCCTACATCTCCGCCCATGAGATACGTATGGTCAATTTTATGTATCCGGCAGGAGACGGAAGATTAAAAACGTTGAATTTCGTTATCAACAATGAGGAATACTTGGAAACAATCCTAACTTGCGGCGAACGGGTGGCCGGTTCGAGCCTCTTTACCTTTATCGAAGCCGGAAGTAGCGACCTATATGTCATTCCACGTTTCCGCACGGCGTTTTTAGACCCTTTTGCAGAAATACCTACATTAACCATGCTATGTTCTTATTTTAATAAGGATGGACAACCGCTGGAAAGTTCTCCGGAATATACATTGCGTAAGGCCAGTGAAGCTTTTACGAAAGAGACCGGACTGGAATTCCAGACAATGGGAGAACTGGAATACTACGTCATCGCGCCCGATGAAGAAACTTTTCCCGCAACAGACCAGCATGGTTACCATGAATCGGCTCCCTATGCGAAGTTCAACGATTTCCGTACCCAGTGCATGTCATACATCTCCCAAACGGGAGCTCAAATAAAATACGGACATTCCGAAGTGGGTAACTTTACTTTGGACGGGCTTATCTACGAGCAAAACGAAATTGAGTTCTTGCCTGTAAGGGTGGAAGATTCTGCCGACCAGCTGATGTTAGCCAAATGGATTATTCGTAACCTGGCGCGCGAATACGGATATAACATCACTTTTGCTCCGAAAATAACAGCAGGAAAAGCCGGTTCGGGACTTCATATCCACATGCGTATCATGAAAGACGGAAAGAACCTGATGTTGGAGAACGGAAAACTTTCCGATACGGCACGCAAGGCTATTGCCGGAATGATGGTATTGGCGCCTTCCATCACTGCTTTCGGAAATACCAACCCGACCTCTTATTTCCGTTTGGTACCTCATCAGGAAGCGCCCACCAATATATGTTGGGGAGACAGAAACCGTTCCGTATTGGTAAGAGTACCTCTGGGCTGGGCCGCCCATTCGGATATGTGCGCACTTGCCAACCCGCTGGAACAAGACAGCCATTATGATACCACTCAAAAGCAAACCGTAGAGATGCGTTCTCCCGATGGTTCGGCAGACCTCTATCAACTATTAGCCGGACTGGCTGTAGCATGCCGATATGGTATAGAACAAAAAGATGCGTTGGAGATTGCAGAGAAAACATACGTCAATGTAAACATTCACCAGAAAGAGAATGCGGATAAGCTGAAGGAATTAAAGCAATTGCCGGACAGTTGTTTCGCCTCAGCAGCATGTTTGCAGGAACAAAGAGCTATCTATGAGCAATATAATGTATTCAGCCCTGCTATGATTGACGGAATCATAAAGAAATTGCGTAGCTATGAAGACGCTACTCTGCGGAGCGATATTGCCGACAAACCGGATGAAATGCTTGCATTAGTAAAAGAATATTTCCATTGCGGATAATTCTATCATCATCCGGACTGTATAGCTTGCCTGTAGAATGCATCCCCGGGAGCAAGCAGTTCGTCAGGGGTTTTATTCCTTTTAACTCCCGCTATGAATAGTGCAGGTTAAGAAAAAGCCCTTATGCCTATAGACCAATTCTTACCATGTGGACGTTGTTTTTCATGGTAAGAATTGTTTTTTTACTCCCTTTAATCTAAAATCACACTTAAAAGGAAGAAAAATAACCCGTAGTTGCAGGTTTTATAGTATATTTGTGTAGTTTTTAATCCCATTTGCATATAAAACATTCAAATGAATAATAACTTGAATATAAATACTCCGATTGAAAATATACCGTGGCAACATCTAATGGATAGCGCAAACATCGGTTGGTGGAAAGCCGATTTTACGAACAACTACTATATTTGTTCTCCATATATCATCAAATTATTTAATTTAAAATCGGAGATTCTCACTTTCCACGATTTCTTATATAATCATATCGTAAAAGAATATCAAGATAGAATAGCCCACGAATTCCTATCCATTCTTCAACAAGAGACTTACGAACAAATATTTCCCATCAATTCTATATATGGCAAAATATGGATTCGTTCCTGTCTGGCATGTAAAGAAACGAATAATGAAGGGCATACAATAGCATGGGGAACCTTACAGCAAATAGACTCTTTTGCGGGAACCCATATCCAAAAAGAGCAGCAACAAAGATTTAATAGTTTGCTATACCAGCAAAATGCCATATCACGTTCCTTGCTGTTCTTTACGCAAACCGAAAATATAGAAAAGGCCATTGATAGTGCTTTACGGGAAATCCTTTTAATGTTTAGAGGAGAGAGAGTCTATATTTTTGAGTTCAACTATGAAAAGCAAGAGCAGCATTGCATATATGAGGTAGTAAAGAATAATATATCGACAGAAAAAGAGAATCTTCAATCTTTAAAAATCGAAGACTTCTTCTGGTGGTCTATGGAATTGATAAACAAACGCCCCATCATCTTATCCTCTTTAAAGGATATACCGAAAGAGGGATTGGATGTTTACCCGGCATTGGCGGAACAAAATATCAAATCGCTTATGGCCGTTCCACTCTTAGCAAACGATAAGGTTTGGGGATACATGGGAGTAGACATGGTACACGAATATCGGAAATGGACCGATAACGATTATCAATGGTTTTCGTCCTTAGCCAATATTATTTCTCTTTGTATCGAACTTTACAAAAGTAGAGAGAAGACAGAGGAAGCGAACCGTCTTAAATCGGCTTTCCTTGCCAATATGAGTCATGAAATACGTACGCCCCTCAATGCAATTGTCGGCTTTTCGACCTTATTAACCGAAACCGAAGATGAAAATGAACGGCAGGAATATCTTAAGATTGTAGAAACAAACAACGAGCTATTGCTGCAACTCATATCTGATATATTGGACCTTTCCAAAATAGAATCGGGTATTGTGGAGATGGTGGAAGAAGATGTCGACATGAATATGCTGTGCACTGATATTGTCAATGCGTTACGCGTAAAAGTAAAACCGGGAGTTAAACTATTGTTCAGCCCCGGAGCAAAAGAACTCCGTATTAAAAGTGATAAAAAGCGGATGACTCAGGTGATAACCAATTTGATTAACAACGCCATTAAATTTACGAACGAAGGCAGCATCACCTTAAAATATGAACTAGGAAAGGAAGAATTTAAGTGTTGGGTATGCGACACGGGAAGTGGTATTGCCGAGGAACAGCAAAAACAGATATTCGGCCGCTTTATAAAGCTAAACAGTTTTGTTCCCGGTACAGGACTTGGCTTAGCAATTTGCCAAAGTATTGTAAAACAGTTCAACGGAAATATAGGAGTAAAATCCGAAGTAGGGAAAGGGTCATGCTTTTGGTTTACGCATCCGCTGACAGAGCGTGATATCGTTATACCCTTAGAGATATTCAGTAAATGTCCCTAAAGACACAAAAAAGCCAACTAATTCGCAATGGGTTAGTTGGCTTTATTTTTGCTATTTAAGGAATATCCCTTCTAATAGGATAAAATCTAACTTCTTTTTCCTTCCGAGTTATCTTAAATAAATATTATATTGTTTCTCTGCTTTAATAGTGGTGTTCGGCCCATGTCCCGGATAGACCACCGTATCATCCGGCAAAGTAAGAAGTTTGGTTCTTATGCCTTGAACCAACTCTTCTTCTGTACCTCCGCCCAAATCGGTACGCCCAATGCTATGTTCAAAAAGAACATCTCCCGTAAAGAGGGCTTTTTCTTCGGCACAGTAAAAGACCAATGAACCCAAAGAATGTCCCGGTATATGGAAAATGGTAAACGCATGCGTTCCAAAAGCAACCGTATCTCCTTCGTGCAAATAGCCTTTCAAAGGAACGGGAGGTTCGCAATTCATGATACCAAACGATTTTACCCGTTCTGTGATTTGCTCCAACCAAGGTAAATCAGCCTCATGCGCTTCGGCTTTTATTCCAAACTCATGCAACATAAACGGATTGCCAAACACATGGTCGAAATGCAAATGTGTATTCAACAAATGCTTTATAGTCAGTCCATTCTTTACAATATATTCTTTCAAAGCTTGCTTCTCTGAATCAAAAAAACAGCCGGCGTCTATCACGACAGCCTCTTTTGTTTCATCCCACACCACATAAGTGTTGACGGGCAGCATATTAAATTCAAATTTCTTAATCGTCATCATAACCTTCTTTGTTTATAGAGACACATATACCACTTTCTTGGTAACAAAATACTCTTCTTTGAAATAATCCTGCAAATTATAAATTAAGGTCTGATTCTTTAAAGGCATCGTTTCGTGTTCCAGTTCTCCACCTTTTAAACAAATCAACCCATTCGGATAAGCATTCTTCTGCGCTTTCGAGATATTCTTCCGGACTATCTTCACCAGCTCTGTCAAGGGCATCACGGCACGGCTTACCACAAAATCAAAGAGTTGTTTCTCTTCCTCGGCACGGCAATGTCTCAATGAAACATTCGTCAGCCCTAAAGACGATGCAACCTCCGTAGCCACTTTTATCTTCTTCCCGATGCTATCGACCAAATGAAACTGTACATCCGGAAAAAGAATAGCCAACGGAATACCCGGGAAACCTCCTCCTGTCCCCAAATCCATTACTTTTGTTTCCGGTTTAAAATGAATCATTTTGGCAATACCCAAAGAATGAAGCACATGATGCTCATAGAGATTGACAATATCTTTACGGGAAATCACATTAATCTTTGCGTTCCAATCTGTATATAAATCATATAACGCAGCAAATTGTTCACGTTGCTTTTCCGTTAAATCCGGAAAATAAGAGAGTATCTGTTCCATAAATATCCGTCTGCTTTATTTCTTTAATACATCCGTTAAGGCCTCGTAGGGTATTTTCAACACCGTTACGCCCACTACATAAGGAGCTATTTCGTATGCATTGTACAAAAAGTCAATACCATCACTCTTCAGCAGAAAGTTTTTAGAAGGATACATGGATGTCCACATCAAGTACCCTTTTTCCTGCAATGCTTCCATCGTAGTAACCTCGGCCTGCTGCATCAAAGCTTTTAGTAAAATCTCATTGAGCGAAGTCTCATATCCGGGTACAAACAAATCGTCCAATGTTACAAGCTTTCCGCTCTCCGTATAGAAATTAAGATAAGTGCTCACCTGATTTCCATGCGCACCGCCCTCATAGCTATTCATCTCAATGGTATAATTAAAGATACCTTCTTTGCCCTTTTGCGCGTCCGTTTTCAAATCATAATAGTAATTGTACCATCCCATGCCTTCTTTTCCGGCTTCTTTATCCTCGTTATAATAAGGTAGCAAATCATGGGTATAGCTACGGGTATAGTGCGCTACAAAAGAGTCCACCGCCACTTCGGGAGAAAGATTTTCGTATTCAAAGGCAGCTTTCACTATCTCCTTATTTATATAATACGCAACGGAATCTTCACTTTCGGCATAATTCAAATTGATATTTATGCTGCATGCGGGAGAGATGGTATCGGCTGTTAAATGAACCTGTTCCGCAACGACTATAGGTTTAAATATTGTTTCACCTTTAGGAGGGTTCTTACATCCGATAACAGATAAGAGACAAAAGGTAACAGCCGCCAGCTTTAAACTATTTTTCTTTTTCATTCTTTTTACATATTTAGGTGATTGATTAGGCAAAAGTACACAAAAAAGGCGATGTATAATGTATAAAAACAACTTTTTAAAGACTATTTGAAAGGAGATTTCTTTCTTATATTCAAGAACGTAGTAATGATACAGAAGGAGTAATAGCCGGTGATTCGGCTCAACAGATAAAGAAGGACTGTTCATTTACCTCCCGTTGGGATGCGTTTACTACTATAAGGAAACGAATCCACGAAACAGGACTTCTAAATAGTAAGTCTTTTGAATAGCTACCTGAAAGAGATGAAATCTTTTCTAATTTTAATAGGGATGTGTAACACCGGAAAAAGGAAAGTTTGTACCTTTGAACAAAGCTTTGCTTAATAAGGTTATATATTATAAACTAAAAACGAAGAATACAGATGAATCATATTATAAAGAAAATCTATCCTGTAACGGGCATGCATTGTGCCGTATGTGCAAAGAACGTAGAAAAGGCATTGTCTAAACAAGAAGGGGTACTCGAAGCGAATGTAAACCTGGCCGCTAATACGGTAACGGTAAAATATGAAGATACGCAAACGGCTCAATCTTTACAAAACGCGGTCAGGAAAATAGGGTTCGACTTAATTATCGACACCGAGCATCCTGAAAAGGAAGCGGAAGAGATTGAGAATGAGCATTACCGGAAAATGAAGCAGAAGACCATCAATGCATGGGTGTTTGCTTTGCCTGTAGCTATCTTGGGAATGTTTTTTATGCATTTCCCGGGAATCAGCTATATCCTGTTATTGCTTTCGTTGCCCGTGTTCTATTTTGGACGCAGCTTCTACATCAGCGCATGGAAACAGTTGAAACAAAAGAGCAGCAACATGGATACGCTGGTTGCTCTGAGTACTTCCATTGCGTTCCTTTTCAGTCTGTTCAATACTTTTTTCCCTGAGTTCTGGATTGAAAGAGGCCTTGAGCCACATGTTTATTATGAAGCCTCTACTATGATTATCGCTTTCGTTTTAACCGGAAAGCTTATGGAAGAAAAGGCGAAAGGGAAAACATCGTCCGCCATTCGCAAACTGATGGGACTACAGCCACAAACCGCACGTGTGTTACGAAACGGGAAAGAGGAGGAAACGGAAATAGCCCTTTTACAGAAAGGGGATTTAATCAGTGTACGCCCCGGAGAAAAGATTCCTGTAGACGGTTCTGTTACCGACGGAGATTCTTTTATAGACGAAAGTATGATTTCAGGAGAACCTATCCCAGTGGAGAAGAAAGCAGGAGACAAGGTGCTGGCCGGAACAATCAACCAGACCGGAGCTTTTATATTATGTGCCGAGAAGGTAGGAAGCGCAACGGTCTTGGCACAAATAATCCGTATGGTGCAGGAAGCGCAAGGTTCCAAAGCGCCGGTGCAACGTATGGTCGATAAAGTAACCGCCATCTTTGTACCGACTGTGATTACTTTGTCCATCCTTACCTTTATTATATGGATGCTTGTAGGAGGCAGCCACTATTTCTCCCACGCTCTGTTATCGGCCGTCTCGGTCTTAGTGATAGCCTGCCCTTGCGCTTTAGGCTTGGCAACACCTACCGCACTGATGGTAGGAATAGGAAAAGGAGCCAGCGCCCACATCCTTATTAAAGATGCGGTAGCTTTAGAAGAAATGCGCAAAGTAGATACCGTTGTCTTTGACAAAACGGGAACGCTGACCGAAGGACGTCCGCAAGTAACCGGATGGTTATGGAACCGCCCCAGCGATACGGACTACAAAAACATTCTGTATGCGGCGGAACTCAAATCGGAGCATCCTTTGGCTACAGCCATCACACAAGCTCTCGAAAAAGAAAAGATTGTCCCGGCCTCTATCCGCTCTTTCGAGAATATAGTAGGAGAGGGCATTAAGATTTCAAACGGACCTGATATCTTTTGGGTGGGAAGCCAACGCATGCTGCAACGGTTCAATATACATCTGTCCGAGACCCTTTCCAATGGGGTAAAAACGTACGAACAGGAAGCGAAAAGTCTGGTGTATTTTGGAAAAGGAGAGGAGCTGTTAGCCGTTATTGCCATCAGCGACTCCATTAAGCCAACCAGCTACGAAGCCGTAAAGATACTGCATGCGCAGAACAAATATTTATGTATGCTGACCGGAGACGGACATCTGGCTGCCCAAGCCATTGCCGGAGAATTAAACCTGGATTTGTTCAAAGCCGAAGCTTTACCGCAAGATAAAGAAGACTTTATCGTCTCACTTCAAAAGGAGGGAAGGACGGTAGCCATGGTTGGCGACGGAATTAACGACTCTCAGGCTCTGGCCAGAGCGAATGTCAGTGTTGCAATGGGTAAAGGAACGGATATTGCGATGGATGTAGCCATGATAACGTTAATCAATTCCGACTTGATGCTTCTCCCTAAAGCTTTCAAATTATCAAAGATGACAGTGAAACTCATCCGTGAGAATCTGTTCTGGGCTTTCATTTATAATATGATAGGTATTCCTATCGCGGCAGGAGTTCTGTTCCCGGCATTCGGCATACTGCTCAACCCGATGTTTGCCAGTGCGGCAATGGCTTTCTCTTCCGTATCTGTAGTACTTAACAGTCTGCGCCTCAACTGGAAGCAACTATAAAATGAAGGAAAGATGCAATGCCGGTAAATTCAAATTATCCGTTAGCAGCCATAACTATGCCGGTAGAGATAAGAACGGTATCTTTGTCATTTAAACCTTCAAATGTACCAATATAGAGCTCCGGGGAATGGAATGTATGTTGCTCTGCCTGAGCCGGAAAAGCAATAGTTTGAATCCGTCCGAACCATGCGTATTAGTGAGGAATTATTGCGCAGGCCTAGCTAAGGTGATTGCGTAAGCCTACCGAAGGGGTATTAGCCAAGCCTACGGGACGACCTTAGCTAGGCCTACGAAGTGACAAGCCTCATAAAGGAATAAAAAACGGGTAAAAAGTACAGCTATCGGGAATACTTTCTCGGATAACGGAACAATATACTTAATAAAGCAAACAACCCCATCGTCATAGGATAATAGAGATAAGCTATGATGCTTAACGGAGAGATGGAAGCAAGTCCTGCCGCTATAAGCATTTGCGCTCCATAAGGAATGATTCCCTGAATTAAACAGGAAAACATATCAAGCAGGCAGGCACTTTTCCGTTTGTCCAGCTTATACCGGTCGGCAATATCATGAGCAATAGGACCCACCGTTATAATAGCAATCGTATTATTAGCCGTACAGAGGTTGGCAATGCTTACTAATGCCGCAATACTCAGTTCAGCCCCTCTTTTTCCTTTTACATGACGCGTCAGTTTACCTATAATATAATCAATACCGCCGTTATAACGAATCAACTCCAACATACCTCCGGCCATCAGGGTAATGATTATCAGTTCTCCCATCCCCGTAATACCGGTTCCCATTGAACCGAACCAATCGAAAAAAGTAAATCCGCCGGTTAAGAGTCCGATAACTCCGGTCGTTACAATACCAATTATCAAGACAAGCATTACATTCAATCCGATGATAGCCGTAACCAGCACAATTAAATAAGGGATTACTTTTATCCATTCCACATTTTGCAACGTGGCCGGAGCATGCACCTGAAATCCCTCTACTACATACAATACCAATATCAGCAATGCCGCCGGAACCACAATCTGACTGTTTACTTTAAATTTATCACGCATCCGGCATCCCATCGATTTGGTCGAAGCAATCGTTGTATCCGATATAAAAGAAAGATTATCCCCGAAGAAAGCACCACCCACCACAATGGCTACCATGAAAGGAAGTTCCACTCCGGTCTTCTCCGCAATACCTACAGCCACAGGCGTGAGTGCCACAATGGTGCCTACAGAGGTTCCCACCGACAAGGAGATAAAACAGGCTGCTATAAAAATACCGGCTAAAAGAAGATTATCGGGAAGTATATGAAGCGTAAGGTTTACAGTAGCGTCGATAGCGCCCATAGCCTTCGCCGATTGGGCAAATGCTCCCGCCAGGATAAAAATCCAAATCATGAGCATGATATTTTTATTGGAGGCTCCCAGAGAATAGCAAGTAACACGCTCTTCCATGGTCATCCCCTTGGTGATAAGCATGGAATAAACCGATGACACCAAGAACGCTACCGTAATAGGAACCTTATAAAAATCGTTGACTATAAGAGAAGTAACTAAATAAAGACAGAGAAAAACGAGTAACGGACTCAATGCCCATAAACTCGGTTTTCTCTGTTCCTGTATATCCATATCTTTATCCATCTGCGCATCATTTTACCTTAATGAGCTGCAAAGGTAAAGAGTTTTCCCGATTATCCTATTGAGGATTAGGACTTTTTAAAGAGTTACACCATTCTTAAAGATTGCTATTTCGCGGTATCCCTTCTTCTCGTTATTCACAAATTCACCGCTAGCTACCTTTATTATATAATCGATAAAGCGTTCGCACGTTTTCTCCATCGGTTCGTTTTCCACAATCACTCCGGCATTGAAATCAATCCATGTAGGTTTATTCTTAGCCAGGTTCGAGTTGGTAGAAATCTTCATAGTCGGTACGTATGTGCCGAACGGCGTTCCACGTCCTGTAGTAAACAACACCATATGGCAACCGCATGAAGCCAATGCCGTGGAAGCAACCAGGTCGTTACCCGGAGCTGAAAGCAAATTCAATCCTTTCACTTTCAAACGTTCTCCGTAAGGCATTACACCCATTACATAACTCTTACCGCACTTCTGAGTACAACCCAAAGCTTTTTCCTCTAAAGTAGAAATACCACCGGCTTTATTTCCCGGAGAAGGATTTTCTCCTACCGGCTCGCCATGAGAAAGGAAATAGGATTTAAAATCATTAATCAAATGTACCGTCTCGTCAAACAACGATTCATTCTTACAACGGTTCATCAGAATGGTTTCCGCACCAAACATTTCCGGTACTTCGGTCAACACAGAGGTTCCTCCCTGAGCTATCAGGAAGTCGGAGAACATACCAAGCAACGGATTAGCCGTAATGCCTGAGAAACCGTCCGAGCCACCACATTTCAAACCTACTCTCAGTTCAGACAAAGGTACATCCTCGCGTACATCCTTGCTGGCAACAGCATACAATTTACGCAGAATCTTCATTCCTTCTTCTATTTCATCTTCCACTTTCTGGGTAGTCATATATTGTACACGTTCGGGGTCAGTCTGTCCTACAAACTCCTTAAACACCTCCGGCTGGTTATTTTCACATCCTAAACTGACTACAAACACAGCGCCTGCATTGGGATGCAATACCATGTCACGAAGAATCTTCTTCGTATTCTCATGGTCGTCTCCTAACTGGGAACATCCATAGTTATGCGGAAAAGCAACAATGGCATCTACTCCCTTCATTCCGGTTTCTTCACGAAGTTTCTCAGCCAACTGGTTTGCAATACCATTTACACAGCCTACAGTCGGAATAATCCAGATTTCATTACGAATACCCACATCACCGTTTTTGCGACGGTATCCCTTAAACGTCAAATCTTTCTGAGGAATATCCAACGACACGTTTACCGGATTATAAGTATAGTCCAACAAACCGGCTAAATTAGTCTTTATCTGATTCTCATTTATCCAGTCACCTTGTTTCACTGCCACTTTTGCATGTCCGATAGGATAGCCATACTTCACCACATTCTCCCCTTCGGAAAAATCCTTCAATGCAATCTTATGTCCTGCTGGAATATCCTGATTGACTGTGATATTCACACCCTCTATAGCAATCACTTCTCCTGCCTTCAAATCAGATATGGCTACGGCTACATTGTCCGCTGAATTAATCTTTAAATACTTTGTTTCCATTTTCTTTTCCTAACTGTATTCTTTTTAGTATACTCTTAAATCTATTTGGCTACGAATATAGGTATTTATTTCGTACACCCCATGCAATCGGACAAAAAAATTAAAAGATTCTCGTGTCCGAGCACGGAACTTGTATTTTTTCAACGAAAAATATTGTGCATTCATATAAAATGCCTACTTTTGCACTATCTATATACATCTCATGAGAGAAGTTTAAAACATTACATATAAAAGATTCAATAATTAAAAGACACACAATTATGGGAAAAGTCGTAACATTAGGCGAAATCATGTTGAGATTATCAACACCCGGACAAAAACGCTTTGTTCAGTCGGACGTATTTGACGTAGTATACGGAGGCGGTGAAGCCAATGTAGCAGTTAGCTGTGCAAACTACGGACACGAAGCTTACTTCGTTACTAAATTACCGAAACATGAAATCGGACAGTCTGCAGTAAACGCTCTGAGAAAATACGGTGTAAAAACAGACTTCATTGCACGTGGTGGTGATAGAGTAGGTATCTATTATTTGGAAACAGGAGCTTCTATGCGCCCAAGTAAAGTTATCTATGACCGTGCTCATTCGGCTATCGCAGAAGCAGACCCTGCTGATTTTGATTTCGATGCTATTATGAAAGGTGCTGACTGGTTCCACTGGTCAGGTATCACTCCGGCTATTTCCGATAAAGCTGCAGAATTAACCAAATTAGCTTGCGAAGCAGCAAAACGTAACGGTGTAACCGTATCAGTAGACTTGAACTTCCGTAAGAAACTTTGGACAAAAGAAAAAGCTCAATCTATCATGCGCCCTTTGATGCAATATGTAGATGTATGTATCGGTAACGAAGAAGATGCTGAACTTTGCCTCGGATTTAAACCGGATGCAGACGTTGAAGGCGGAAACACAGATGCTGAAGGCTACAAAGGCATCTTTGAACAAATGGCTAAAACATTTGATTTCAAATATGTAATCTCTACTTTACGCGAGTCTTTCTCTGCTACACATAATGGTTGGAAAGCAATGATTTATAATGGTAAAGAGTTCTATACTTCTAAACGTTATGACATTAACCCGATTATCGACCGTGTAGGTGGTGGCGATTCATTCTCAGGCGGTGTTATCCATGGCTTGTTGACTAAACCTAACCAAGGTGAAGCGCTTGAATTCGCTGTGGCAGCCTCTGCATTGAAACATACTATTAACGGTGACTTCAACTTGGTTTCTGTAGAAGAAGTAGAAAGTCTTGCCGGTGGAAACGCAAGTGGCCGTGTTCAACGTTAATTACTTAAGAATTCATTTGAAAATAGGAGATATATAAAATGGCAAAGTTTGATAAAATTGCCGTATTGAACAAGATAGGTTCAACCGGTATGGTGCCTGTATTCTATCACAAGGATGCAGAAATTGCTAAGAAAGTAGTAAAAGCTTGCTATGATGGCGGCGTTCGTGCTTTCGAATTCACCAATCGCGGTGACTTCGCTCAGGAGGTTTTTGCAGAAATCGTAAAGTTTGCAGCAAAAGAGTGTCCGGAGCTTGCTATGGGTATCGGTTCTATAGTAGACCCTGCTACGGCTGCCATGTACATCCAATTGGGAGCGAACTTCATTGTAGGTCCGTTGTACAATCCTGAAATTGCAAAAGTATGTAACCGTCGTTTAATCCCTTATACTCCGGGATGTGGTTCCGTATCTGAAATCGGTTTCGCACAGGAAGTTGGTTGCGACCTTTGCAAAGTATTCCCGGGTGATGTTTACGGTACTAACTTAATTAAAGGCTTGATGGCTCCGATGCCATGGTCTAAATTAATGGTTACCGGTGGAGTAGAACCGACAAAAGAAAACCTGACTGCTTGGATTAAAGCGGGTGTTTTCTGCGTAGGTATGGGCTCTAAACTATTCCCGAAAGATAAAGTAGCTGCCGAAGATTGGACTTACGTTACTGAAAAATGTAAAGAGGCATTAGGCTATATTGCTGAAGCTCGTAAGTAATTAATAAGAATCAGGAGTTAAAGAAGACAAGGCTCAATGCTCCTTCTTTATGCACAAGAAAGTATCGAGCTTTAACTACTGAATCACATAATTAATAAAACTTTATTAGAATGCCCTGTACATTATAGATTGATGTACGGGGCGTTTTCTATTTCTATAAACACCTAAAATCAATCATCCCTTAATATCCAACACTTTCCACCTAAAATAGAGAAGTCCTCTATTGGGTTCATTGCCGGAAACCATTTCCTACATAAGCTGTATCTATTCACCTTGCCCGTTAAAAGTCTCAAGGGAAGAAACCCTAATTATGAAATAAATGCTTCCGAAATGAATGGAGAACCTTCAAGAGCTTCAAGAGATGAAACAAGAATATGGTTGGAGAATAGAGAATACCTATCTTTCCTATAAAGACAAACGATTTCTTTATTCTACCCATATATAAATCAATATTTTTATCTAAGTTTGTACCACATTATAAGAACTAACACATTCACTCTTAAATCCATCTATAATATGACAACCATTACAAAAGCTTGCTCTATCTTTTTCTCTCCCACGCATACTTCACAAAAAGTAGCCAATGCAGTAGTGAAGGGAACAGGAATTGCGTCTGTCTCTCAACAGAACCTGACAGTATTGCCTGTTTCGCCCATCCATCTAACGACTGATACATTAACTGTTTTTGCAGCACCCGTATATGGAGGACATATTCCACCGGTAGCAGTGGAACGCATTAAAGAGATAAAAGGAGAGCAGACTCCGGCTATTGTAATGGTAGTGTATGGAAACCGGGACTACGAACACGCTTTGGAAGAACTCTCCGCACTGGTTAGCCAACAGGGATTTATGGTGGTTGCAGCAGCTACTTTTATCGGAGAGCACTCCTATAGCAATAAGCAATATCCTATTTCCGCAGGCAGGCCCAATGGGAATGACTTGCAAAAAGCGGAAGCATTCGGTAAGAAAGTATTTGATAAAATAAACCGTGAAGGAATACATTCCATAGACGTCATGAAAATCAAACGTCCGAAACAATCAGCCTGGTCTACATTGCGTTTCATTACCAAAGTAATACGAATGCGACGCGCCAAAAGACCCATCCAAGCAGCCCCGTCTATCCTCGACATATCGGCTTGTACCCATTGCGGAGCCTGTTCCAAAGGATGCCCTACACAAGCAATAACCATAGGAGAGGAACAAACAACAGATGCTACCCGCTGCATCCGTTGCTGCGCCTGTGTTAAAGTATGTCCCCAGCACATCCGTGTATACGAGACTCCTTTCTCCAAGATTTTATCAACATGCTATGCGAAAGAGAAAGCACCACAGACCTTATTATAAATCAAGTTATTCTGTGGGGATATATAAACCTTTGTACATCAATTAAAAACGATATAAAAGAATGATTAAGAATGAATTAAACGACGAACTGCACGAACTGGATTCCGAACCTGAATCCGGTAAGAAGGACACCCGAAAAAGAATAAAAAGAATCTTAGGTATAGCAGCATTAGTCATAGCAATCTATTTGGTATATTCCATAGCCCAATTATTTATCTCACCCGACCGTAATATACAGCAGATTTATCTCGTTCCGGAAGATGCTACATTCATCATTCAATCATCTGCTCCGATTGACGATTGGGAAAAGTTCAGCGGAAGTGCTACCTGGCAATGTATGAAAAAGGCAAAAGCTTTTGAGGACGTTACAAAGAATGTAGAAGTGCTTGATTCGGTTGTCAGAGACAATAAAATATTGCTTTCACTCGTTGGCAAACGGGACATGCTTATTTCAATCCATAAGACCCGCACTACAGAATGGGATTTCCTGATTATTCTGGATATGCAGAAAGTATCCAAGATGAATTTGCTGAAAGACCAACTTGAAACGATTATAACAATGGCTGGTAGCACCGTCACGAACCGGATGCATAATGGTATCAATATCCTTGAAATGCGCGACCCGGATACACGCAATATCTTTTATTGTGCTTTTGTGGATAATCATTTTATTGGTTCATATACATCACGACTGGTCGAATCGGCCATTGATTCACGAAATGAACCCAAGATAGGTCTTAATTATTCCTTTATGGAAGCTGAAAAACGGGTCTCAGGAAAAGGGCTTGTCAGAATGTTTATTAACTATGCACGTTTACCTCAATTTATGGCTATCTACCTGAATGGCAGGAATGAATATATAGATATGTTCAGCAACTCCATGACATTTGCCGGACTTTATTTCAATACGGACAAGGAGAAAATGGAAGTGAAGGGATATACGTTGCGGAAAGATACGGCAGACCCTTATATCATGGCTTTGCTGAATTCGGGAAAGCATAAAATGAAAGCACATGAAATCATGTCCGGACGAACAGCTCTTTATACAAATATTGGGTTTGAGAATCCGATTACTTTTATAAAAGAACTGGAGAACGCTCTTTCTATCCACGACAAGCAGTTATATGATACCTATGAAAAATCCCGCAAGAAAATAGAGGGAATGTTCGACATCTCCCTTGAAGAGAATTTCCTGAGCTGGATGTCGGGAGAGTTTGCCCTTACACAATCCGAACCGGGATTACTAGGACGTGAGCCTGAACTTATTCTGGCTATTCGGGCTAAAAACATAAAAGATGCACGTAAGAATATGGAGCTGCTTGAAAAGAAAATCAAACGGAAAACTCCGATACGGATAAAAACGGTAAATTATAAAGGCTTCGATATTAACTATATGGAGATGAAAGGCTTTTTCCGACTCTTCTTTGGAGGTTTGTTCGATAAGTTTGAGAAGCCATATTATACTTATGTCGATGACTATGTGGTTTTTAGTAATAAATCAGCTTCTTTACTCTCATTTGTAGAAGATTACGAGCAGAAGAATCTACTGAAAGATAATCCGGGATTTAAGAATGCGTATTCTTATTTAAAATCGAGTTCTACCGTCTTCTTATATACAGATGTACAGAAATTCTACCCTCAGTTGCAGCCGATGATGAATGCCGCCACCTGGAAAGAGTTGCAATCGGACAAAGATATCCTGTACTCATTTCCTTATTGGAGCATGCAGATTATCGGCGATGGGCAGTCAGCGTCCTTACAGTATGTAATGGATTATAGTCCGTATAGCCCCGAGGCCGTAGCTGCTATTGATACAGACGAAGACGACGAAGCGTTGGATGAAAATGCCGAAACAGAAAAGGAGCAACTAAGTGAGTTGAAACGTTTCTATATTGAGAAATTCGAAGGCAATATCTTACGCGAGTATTATCCGGAAGGAGCGCTGAAAAGTGAAGCGGAAGTAAAAGAAGGAAAGCGTCATGGCCGTTACCGTGAATATTACGAAAACGGTACACTGAAACTTCGTGGAAAGTATTCAGAGAATCATCCGAAGGGTACGTGGAAATATTATACGGAAGAAGGAAAGTTCGAACGGAAAGAAAAATATTAAGCAACATTCGTACACAGCGAAAGTACTTGCTTCATAAATAGGGTAATCGGGAAACTAGTTCTCCGTATGTATCGGAAAAACCTGTTACCTCTATTTTACGAAGCAAGTACTTTTCATTGAAACGGCTCCACATCAAAAACGAGAGCCAATTAGAAGATTATTCCAGATAGTAATTCCGTATCGTATTCAGTGAATCATCTAATTCAAACAGTTGCGGGATACCCGTTGGAATCTCAAGCTTTATGACTTCTTCATCATCCATCTTTTTCAGATACTTCACCAATGCACGTAGACTATTTCCATGTGCAGCAACCAACACCGTTTTATTTTGTAAAAGGGAAGGGGCAATATAATCCTGCCAAAAAGGAAGGACGCGGCGAATGGTCATTTCCAATGATTCCCCCAAAGGGAGTGCTTCCTTATCAATATGTGCATATCTGCGGTCAAAGGCAGGATTACGCGAATCCGATGGGTCTAATAATGGAGGTACAATAGCATAACTCCGTCTCCATTGCAAAACCTGTTCCGCACCAAACTTTTCGGCTGTTTCCGCTTTGTTCAACCCCTGCAATGCACCGTAATGACGTTCATTCAAGCGCCAATGATGAATTTCGGGAACCCACGAAAGTTCGGCATTGACCTCCAACAGATGCAAGGTCTGAATAGCGCGAGTCAGCATGGATGTATATGCGATATCAAATGTTAATCCTGCATTGCGAATCGTATTTCCGGCACACAAAGCTTCCGCTTCTCCTTTTTCACTCAACAATGGGTCTTCCCAACCCGTAAAACGGTTTTCCTTATTCCAAAGGCTTTCACCGTGACGTACCAATATTAATCGTTTCATTTTACTTTTTATTATAGAAACAAAACTAAACGTGTACAGGTTGAACAGATTTTTGCAAAATAACCATAAAAAGGTAGAGAGAAGATAAAAATACCTACAAATGATGATTGACATTTAAAATGAAAATACCTTCCTTTGCTAAAATTTTAAAGTAATGAGCATAGGAGACAAATATAGACCGACCGACAAAATGAGTGACCTCATAAGTAACAATTACAAATTACTCTTAGTTATGAGTCGATTTGGACTCTCATTAGGATTCGGAGATAAGAATGTAAAAGAGGCGTGCGAAGAGCATGGAGTAGATACTTGCACTTTCTTGGCTGTGGCAAACTTCATGCAAGAAGAAAACGATAAAATAGGAGACAACATCGATAGTGTATCCATTCCGTCGTTGATGGATTACCTGCAACAGGCACATAGTTATTTCCTTGATTTCCAATTACCCTCTATCCGGCGAAAGCTGATTGAAGCGATTGATTGCTCCGCACGAAACGAAGTCGCGTTTCTTATCCTCAAATTTTATGATGAATATGTGAGTGAGGTACGCAAGCACATGGAGTACGAAGACCAGAATGTATTTACCTATGTAAGAGCGCTGATTAACGGAGAAGACACAAAGGGATATTCCATTCGTATTTTTGCCAAAAAGCATAATCAGATAGAAAGCAAACTTACGGAGCTGAAAAACATTATCCTCAAATATTATCCTGAAAAAGGAAATAACCACTTACTGAATGCGGTTCTTTTCGATATATTCAGTTGTGAAAAAGACCTGTCTTCCCATTGCAAGGTAGAAGACTTTTTATTTGTTCCCGCTGTAAGGCATTTAGAGAAGGAGATAGAAGCCTTATGAAAAATGAAGTAATCCGAATAGCTGTAGCAGAAATGTCTGTGATTGTTCGGAGCGGATTGGTTTCCGTATTAAAACATCTCCCGGACATCACCGTACAACCGATAGAGGTAACCTCCCCGGAAGGTTTGCAGAACTGCATGCAAGCACATGTTCCCGATATATTAATAGTGAATCCTTCATTCGGAGGATGGTTCAATATTGAAGGCTTCCAAAATCATGCGGTTTCGTCCTCTATTAAAACAATTGCTTTGGTGTGTAATATTACAGACCAGAGCCTTTTAAAAGAGTACGATGAAAGCATCTCATTATTTGATAATGCACTTACTATTAGCGAAAAAATAAAGAAGTTACAACACTTGGATGAGGAAGTAGAAAACGAGCAGGAAGCACTCAGCATACGCGAAAAGGAAATTATTGTTTGTGTAGTGAAGGGATTGATGAATAAAGAAATCGCAGACCAACTGCATATTTCCATTCACACGGTGATTACACACCGGAGAAACATTGCCCGTAAATTGCAAATTCATTCGCCCGCCGGACTGACCATTTATGCCATTGTAAACAAATTGGTGGAGCTTAATGAAATAAAGTTATAGCCTATACCTATATATAAGTAGAAGGTTAACCGAATATACCACTTTATAGGGATTGTGCACATTGACTGACTACCTTATCTTTGCAATGTGATAAAAAAAGAATAAGTTAGTTAGTCATAAATAAATTACGTAACCACAATTTATAATTATTAGTACAATAAATTGAATTGCAAAGATTCCCTGCGAAGTGATTCGCGGGGAATCTTTGTGTTTATAGCTTCGATAAAAATTTATTTCTGTCGACAATAAAACGAAGATGGGTTCCTTCGCCTATCAACTGTCCATTTTCTTTAGCTTCTACTTTAAAAGTCAACTTCCGGCCTTCTATCTGAGTTAAGGTAGCTGTAGCTTCAATCTGTGCTCCCGGTGCCGAAGGTTTTATATGGGAAGTTTGCATCATGCCCCCAACAGTAGAACTTCCCTCGGGTAACTCCGGTGCCACGCAACACATCGCCGCATTTTCCATTAAAGCAACCATTGCCGGTGTGGCAAACACTTCCATATCTCCCGAGCCCATTGTTACCGCCAAGTTTTCTCTGGATACAGTAACGGTACTTGTATGTACTAAACCTATTTCTAACATAATTTCCTTTATTTATTCGCGGGCAAAGATACGAATTTGAAAGATAAACACAACCTTCACCTCAACCATTTCAAACTCAGTGTCGCTGTTTAGGGATACTAATTTAAGAGCTAACAGATGCCTCCCCAATTAAAAGGGGGATAACCTGCATTATTCATAGGGGTGGACTTAAAGAAGTTATCACTTCGTTATTCCTATTCACTCCTGAGTACGAATTATTCAGGCTAAATAAATAAATTCGGAAAACCTTTTGCTATTCTAAAAAATAAATCTATTTTTGTAGCGCATAGGTTCGCATTCTTCCTCTATTCGAAGAATCGATTAAAAGGGAATCAGGTGAAAATCCTGAACAGTCCCGCTGCTGTAAGTTTATAAAGCTCGTAAAAGCAACTACTTTTGCCACTGAAACGGAATTCGGGAAGGCGCTTTTACGAAAACGAAGTCAGAAGACCTGCCATGCATGATAATTAGGAATCTTTCGAGGAAAGAGATTCTGCTAGAAATTGATTATCTACTTTATGATTATAGATAAAATGAATTCTCTCCAATGAGAGAGGGTAGTGTGTCTACACTCATCTCATATTGAGTTGATTTTTCAAATAAACTCTGCCAAGTTTATTGTAAGGTCCGGCCGAAGTGATTTCGCCCGGACTTTTATTTATTTGTTCTGTTCCATTGCTACATGAGTACGATGCCTTCAAGCCACCTATAAAAGAAACCGATGCAAAGAACTGCTTTCGGTATAGAATCGGTTACATCTTATTTTCAGAACACCTTCTGTCCAATCAGGATAACAACATTTGTTCTTCCGAACGGAAGCGTATAACTAAGGAAACATATATAAAGAGGTAATGAGAAACGCCTTATGTTTAAGGATTTTTATAAGGACGTATGAGGCGAAAGACGTAGTGCATTCGCTCGGAAGAAGTAGGGCATCGGGTAAGTAGACGTACAGCATATAGGAAGAAGAAGTAGGGCATCTAAATAGGAGAGAAAGAAGTTGTTAGAGAGAATAGAATAAGTAAAGATACAAAATAAACAGGCATTCTCCAAATGATGAATGGAATTATTCCAAATTGAATACTTAAAATACCCGAAACCAAGAAATGCCGGATAAGCGCAAAAGAGGCTTAACATATATATAAAGAAGAGTCTCATAAAAAAGAAAAATAGATGCCGACAAGGCAAAACAAAACAAGTTGCAGTATGTTTTTGATTATTATTTATCACTATTAGAGAGACTTATTACAAAGTTTTTTATACTTTTGTTTTTCAAGTAAACATTATCTATATGAAACACCTTCTTATTATATCCGGCTTCCTCTTAAGTTGCCTGATAGCCACTGCGCAAAATTCGCCTCATTTACGAGGAAATACCGTTCTGTATAAAGGAAAAACAATTCAGCTGAATGAAAAAAATTTCTATATTGACGGAAGTTTAACCAAACAGGAGGCAGAAAAGAGTCCGTTTGTATTTGTTTCCGTGAACGATGCCGTGAGCCATTTAACGGATGGTACGGAATCTAATCCGATGACCCTGTATATTGCTCCTTATGTATATTGGATTGACGACCCGGATGACCCCGAAATCAGGAAACCGAAGGGTAGAGGAACTCCATACGGCATGGAGATAAAATGTAATGGGCTGAGATTTTACGGTCTGTCGGATAATCCCGAAGATGTGGTATTGGCATCCAACCGTGGACAAACCCAAGGAGCTATGGGAAATTTCACCATGTTCTATCTGGAAGGAAACGAAATAAGTGCGGAGAATATTACCTTCGGAAACTACTGCAATGTGGACCTTAAATATCCTCGCAACCCTGCATTAAACCGGACTAAGCGATGGGATGCCATTGTACAGGCACAGCTGGTACATTGCAGGGGCGATAAATATGTATTACGCAACTGCCGTTTCATCAGCCGCCTTAATTTGTGTCCGTTCACCGGAGGAAGACGGACTCTTTTCGACCGCTGCTATTTTGAATGTACGGATGATGCTTTATGCGGAACAGGTGTCTATGTAGACTGCGGATTTACTTTTTTCAGTTCCAAACCTTTCTACACCACCTCTAAAACGGGTGCTGTCTTTTATCATTGCGATATCAGAATCTTAACGAACGGAAGACAATACCTCACTAAGGTAGGCCGTCCCGTAACCATTATAGACAGTCATTTTAAAGCCGATAACGACTCCCTGTTCATAGGATGGACACAAAATCCGACTGAGAACCAACGCAATTACCAGTATAAAGTCTCCTACAACGGAAGAGCATACCGGATGCATCCCAGCGAGCAATGGTTAACGGTGGACTTAACAGGAAAAAAGGCGTTGCGGGCTTACATTGCTCCGCTCAACGGAAAAGAGGTGTTCAACACTTATAACCTGCTAAAAGGGGACGATGATTGGGACCCGATACATATAAAACCATCTATCATTAAAGCGGAAAAGCAAAACAAAACACGTTATACCGATGTGCCGACTCTACTCACAGTGATGCCCATCACGGCTGAAATAGAAAGTGGCGTTTCCGAAACGGTATTAACCGCTTCTTTTTCACGCTTCTGCGACTATCCTTCTCCCATGGAGAAAATACAATGGAGTGTAGCGCCGGAATATGCAAAAGATGTACGGCTTATCCCTTCCGAAGAGGGAACTTGCCGGGTAATAGGAACCAATACCGACGATGAGACAAAACAGATTGTAGTAAAAGCAGTTTCGGAAGATGGATTGGAATCGGCTTCCGTTCTAACGGTGAGACCTAAAATGTTACCGGCACCCGCATTTACCCAATTGCCCAAACTCGAAATACAAAAGGAGGGAAGCGCAAAGGTACATTACGAACTCGACCTGCAAGGACGAAAAGATGAATCACTCATTACATGGTACCGCTGTACGGATGCGAAAGGAAGTAATGCGATAGAAGTGGCTGTTTCCAGATTAAACAATCCCGAAAGCACTTATCAGTTATCATCCGGTGATATAGGTTATTATCTTATGGCCACAGTTGCCCCGAAACATCTGCGTTGCGAAGCAGGTACTCCCCAAGCAATAGTCTCGGAACAACCCATTCAGGCAGAGAATGTATCTCCAAGCAATGAACTCTATACAGATTTCCATCTATTTTCTACGGCATTGCAACCTCGTATTATACCCGGATTCTGGACTGTAGACGCTTATAGACCTTCGGATACGGAAGACAATAATTGGCCGGTAAACCAAGAGGGCGTTTGGTATTACGGAAAAGGAGCGAACGGAGCTTCCCGTCATTACGGCTTATTACAAGGGAAAAAAGGAGCGCGTCTCCTTTATACGCCGGTAGGAGAACATTCCGGCAACATGCAACTTATCTTAAAGGTAGACCCGGCCAAAACAGCCGGACAAGGTTTCGGAAGCGCTACCGGACAATATCTGGATGTTTGCATCCAATTCGATACCCGTACGCTTACCGGTTATGGATTACGGATTACCCGAACCGTTAAAAACGACAGTGCGGTAGACTTCTTCCTGATAAAATATGAAAATGGAAAAACAACAGCCATTAGTCAGGCGGTATCTTCGTCCTGTTACCTCTCTACTTGCACCATTTCCTTATCGATGGAAGGAAACAAACTGAAGGCTCATGTCGAGACGGATGCGAAACAACAACGAAGAGCGAAAGCAGATGTGTTACCGGATGTAAATTTAGAGGCTACGGTTTCTCCTCATTCTTTTGGAGGAGTAGGCATACAACATGTCGGCTCTATCGGAGACAGCGCCACTCAATTGCGTTCGTTACTCATTAAGTGGAACGAATAAATTAAATACCACCATGAAAAAAGGGCTTTATTCACTCATATATACCATACCGGCATTATGGCTCATATTGCTTTTATTTTCATGTGGTTATTCAAACTCGTCCCAAACTCAGAGAGTCGATTCACTCAATTACCAGTCTTATCTTTATCACTATAAAAATCTGGACTCTTGCCAAGCTTACGCAGTACAAGCTTATTCGCAGGGGAACGGATATGCAAACGGACGTGCCGAAGCCTTAAATAATCTGGCCTTCCATGCGTTCATGAAAATGGATTTCGAGCAATCGCGCAAATACTTGGCCCGCGTATACGAAGAATCTAACAACGAACTGGAAAGATTGATTGCAGACATCGGCATGATGAAGATTTGTCAGCGAACCTCTGCAAATAAAGAATTCTACGACCATAGAAACAGTGCGCTTCAACGCATCAAGCGCATCAATGAAGAACAATCGGCTTTCAATGAACGCGAGCTTAAACGGTTGACTTATGCTCTATCGGAATTCCATATCATTTCAAGCATTTATTATTATTACCTCCAGCAAGAGGAGCAGGCCTTGGAAGAGATAAACCGGATAGACCCTACGGCCGAAATAAAAAAAGATACGGCCCAACTACTATATTACTATTATATGAAAGGGTCGGGCGGACTTTGTGAAGGCAGGAATGCGGAAGAAATAGCCATCAGGGAATTCGATTATTTAGGAAACTGTATTGTATTGAGCGATGAAAAAGGATACCTCTATTTTGAAGCGAATTGCTTGCAGGCTTTTGCCGAACTCCTACTCAACAAACAAGCCCGGGAAGCCCTTCGCGAACGTCGTTCGGGAGCTTTGAAACTTATCAATCCGGAAGGATTGCCGGACTCAGTCTTCATTCTTTCAATGGCCCAAGAAGCTTTGAATAAATTCAAACAATACGGAGACGTTTACCAAATAGCCGGAGCATACCGGACGATTGCCTCTTGTTTAATTCAACGCCAGGATTATCAGGCGGCAGTGGATACGCTGCAACGGGCTCTCGATTATGTAAATGCACATCACGAGAAATATTACGAATGTACCGATTCGACTCATAAGCTATGCACATTCCGGGCCAATGATACGATTTCTTTAGAAAAACAATGGCTTACCAACGAACGGATTCAAACGGTTCCGGAATGGATAGCCCGTCTTCGGGAGCAATTGAGCCTTGCCTATTCCGGGCTTGGCATGAAAGTGGAATCGGACTATAACCGCAACATCTATCTGGATATTCTGGATGTGACCCGACAAGATAAAGAATTGGAGAGCCGTTACGAGCTGCTGGAAAAAGAGTCGCAGCAACTAAACACTTGGCTGCTTGCTATTATTTCCATACTGCTCCTTACTGCCATCCTGTTTTGGAGTCTCAATAAGAAATGGAAGAAGAATAATGCGGAACAGATAGAAAACTTGAAACAAACATTAGAAATCTGCCGGAAGATTACAGCTTCCATCCCTGTAGACGCAGCAGACATGGAAGAAATTACAGAACGGATAAAACAAGCTATCCACGAAGATATAAATCGTTTATTCGGACCTTGCGAGATAGAAATTGACATTGAGCAAAAGAAGCTTCTGCTGCAAACATCCCGTAAACTCAATAAAGATAAACAGGCTATTCTAAAAGTGCTTTCTCCATACATTGCATGGGCCATTGAGAATGGGTCGGCATTCGTACTGCTTGGAGATGAACGAAAAGAAATAGAGAAAGAACGTTATATCTACGAACAACATATTGCGGACAATAAACGACAAAACATTGTAAAAAAGGCATGCTTTGCCATTGTAACGGGTATTACCCCATACTTAGACCGCATTATTAATGAAGTGCATAAATTAAAGAGCTTCAATTACTTGGAGAAGCCGGAAATAAAAGAGGAGAAATATCAATATATTGGCGAACTGATTCATAAAATCAACGAATACAACGATATTCTGGCCTTATGGATAAAAATGAAACAGGGAACACTGAGCCTCAATATAGAGAACTTCGCCTTGAACGACCTGTTTGAGATATTAAATAAAGGACGAAAAACATTTGAATCCAAACAGCTGCACTTTACCATAGAACCCACTCAGGCTATCGTGAAAGCGGACAAAGCGTTAACCTTGTTCATGATTAATACGTTAACGGAAAATGCCCGGAAATATACGCCCCGAAACGGTTCTATAAAAGTGTATGCAGAAGAAACGGACAGCTATATAGAAATCTCTGTACAAGATACAGGCATCGGACTTTCGGAGGAAGACCGCAATCGGATTCTTGGCGAAAAAGTATATGATTCCAGCTTAATAGGCATAAGGGACGAAGAAAACAGAGAAACACTAAACAAAAACAAGGGGAGTGGCTTTGGACTGATTAATTGTAAAGGTATCATCGAAAAATATAGAAAGACCAATGCGCTGTTCCAAGTCTGCTTGTTTAATATAGAGAGTGAGAAGGGAAAGGGGAGCAGGTTCTACTTCCGGCTGCCTAAGGGAGTGCGTAAAATAATAAGTCTCCTCCTTCTACTTTTGCTGCCATTAGGCTCACTCCACGCACACGATATACCTTATTATGATGAAACGCTGGAAAGAGCTGCCCAATTTGCCGACTCGGCTTATTACAGCAATATAGATGGGCATTATGAACAAACCATTCATTTCGTTGATTCCGCCATCGTGTATTTAAACAAGCACCATCAAAAACATAAAAAGCAACCGGCGCAATTGATGGTACGGAGCGGAAGCGGACAAGCGGCGGAAATCACTTGGTGGCAGCAAATGTTCGATACGGACTACCACGTGATTCTGGACATACGGAACGAAGCGGCGGTAGCTTCGTTGGCGTTGCGTAACTGGGACGATTACCGTTACAACAACATTGCCTACACCCGGCTTTATAAATTATTGAGCGAAGACAGTTCGCTGGAAAGTTATTGCAAGGAAATGCAACATTCGTCCAATAACAAAACCATCAGCATCATTCTTTGCTTGTTTATCGCGGTGGTACTGGCCGTAGGTTATTATTTACTCTATTTCCGCCGCCGCATTCTATACCGTTTCAATCTGGAACAGGTGTTGGAGATTAATAAAGAAATCATCGCTTCTTCCATGCGGCCGATGCAGGAAAACATGGATATCCGGTCTATTCCCAAACAAATATTGCAAGATACATTCGATAGTATCAACGACTTGCTAAATATTCAAGCTTTGGGCTTGGCCATCTATAACGAAGAAACACAAAGTCTGCATTATACCTCCTTTCCGTCCGTCCCCAATAAAGAGGAGCTTTACGGTAAGATGAAAAAATGTTATGAGAAGCAACAAACCCTCTATTCGGAGCAAACCGGCATACAATGTTTTCCTTTATATACCGAACTGAGAGATGAAAAGCAATATTGGGGCGCCTTGGCATTAGTCAGGAACCATGCAGGCTATCAGGAAGATGAAATCCTGCTGGCCGAATTAATTACCCGATATGTCAGCATTATCATTATGAATGTAGTGATTCGTATGGGCGACAAATACAGGGATATTGAACTGGCGCAAGACGACAGGTTACGGGCCAAACACGAAGAGAACCAATTGCATGTGCAGAACCAAGTATTGGATAACTGTCTCTCGACTATCAAACACGAAACATTGTATTATCCTAATAAAATCAGGCAGATTATTGAAACGCTGCTCCAAGGTGTACCGGAAATGAAGGAAAAAGAACTGGTCGACAATATGGAAGAGCTAATCGGCTATTACAAAGACATTTTCACGTTACTGAGCTCGTGTGCAGCCCGTCAGCTCGAAGACATCACGTTCCGCCGGAACAACGTCGCGGTACAGGAGTTGATAGACTATGCACAGAAATGTATAACACGATATAACAAAAAACAAAAGCTGGATTTAACTTTACAAACCGAGCCGTGCGCTCTTCAAGTAATAGGAGACGGTACGCTGTTAAAGTATTTATTGGAAAATCTAATCGGAGCAGCTTTCGAACGACAAGAAAAAGGAGACCTGAAGCTATCAGCCCGAAGCGAGAACGGATTCATCCGTTTCGATTTTACTGATACCAGGGGCCATTACACCCAAGAGGAATTAAACCAACTGTTCTATCCCGACATGAAACGCATGCAACAGAACAGTGACGGAAACCTGAAAGGGACAGAATACTTAATCTGCAAACAAATTATCCGCGACCACGATGAATACACCGGATTCAGAGGTTGCCGCATCAATGCGGAAGCCTTGCAAGAAGGAGGTATAACGATTTGGTTCACGATACCACAAAAACAATTATAAAAGAAATAAGCATTAATCAATATGGAAAAGAAATTCAAAGTAATCATAGTAGAAGACGTAAAATTAGAGCTAAAAGGAACGGAAGAGATATTCCGTAATGAAATTCCCGATGCGGAAATAATCGGTACAGCCATGACCGAAAAGGATTTCTGGGAACTCTTGGAGAAACAAGTTCCGGATTTAGTGCTACTGGATTTAGGATTGGGCGGTTCTACTACCATCGGCGTTGATATATGCAGGACACTTCACAAAAAATACCGGAATGTACACGTTCTTATCTTTACCGGAGAAATCTTGAACGAGAAGCTTTGGGTAGACGTGCTGGATGCTGGAGCCGACGGAATTATTCTGAAAACAGGTGAACTGCTAACCAAGAATGACGTACAGAGTGTAATGGATGGTAAAAAGCTTGTCTTCAACCAGCCCATTCTCGAAAAGATAGTAGCCCGCTTCAAACAATCTGTCTTGAATGAGCAAAAAAGGCAGGAGGCCGTTATCCAATATGATATTGACGAATATGACGAAAGACTTCTGCGTCATTTGGCATTGGGATATACCAAAGATATGATAACGAACTTGAAGGGAATTCCTTTTGGAGTAAAGTCCCTGGAAAAGAGACAGAACGATTTGATAAACCGCTTCTTTGCCACAGACGAAAGGGGAGGAGTAAATGCCACACGTTTAGTGGTACGTGCTTTCGAGTTAGGTGTATTAACCATTGATAATCTGGAACCGGATGAAGAATAAAGTGTATATACCCCATTTTATTACCGTTATTTTCTTTGCCACATTACTGGTAGTGCTAACCTCGTGGATAGGCAGTATTTACGAATGGCCGGTACAGAGTTTGCTCAGTCCGGAGGGTCTTCGCTGGACATTGCGTCATGTCGACGAGAACCTTTATCAAACCCCATTCGCTTCTATCTTTATTCTATTGATAGGGATGGGGTTGGCATACGCGTCCGGATTATTCAGCGCCCTGCAACAGCATATACGACGCATCAGTCTGCACAAGCCCCTGTCAAGAAAGCAGAAGAGGGCGCTATTACTTGCACTTCTGTCCGGAATAGTCTACCTCTTACTTGTAGGAATTGCCACCTTCTCTCCACTCGCTATTTTACTGGGAGTGACGGGTACATTGGACCGTTCTCCCTTCATCGACGGAATCATTCCTCTTATCTCTCTCGCATTCGGCATCACCGGGTTGGTCTTCGGCATTGCTTCCGGCCAATTCTGTAACGATAGAGATGTGATACAGGGAATGGGGTCTTTGCCCGTTCGTTTCGTCCACTATTTTATATACTTGCTTTTCGCCTCCCAGTTTCTAGGCATTCTTCATTACTCACAAATAGACAGATGTATGGGGATAGGAGAGAATGGGCTCCGGATTCTATACTTCTTCATTTACTACCTTCCATTAATAGGAGTATTCTTCTATAAAAATCCCGAGGTACACGCCTCTCATTAACAAAATTGCTTTCTTACCGCCCCATCCACAGG
>ERZ839767.292-NODE-292-length-87562-cov-5.496120_pt1 | contig 87562 bp, 111 predicted proteins | sample MGYA00519879_ERZ839767 | MGnify/ENA primary metagenome ERZ839767 (study PRJEB31850, sample SAMEA3708852) | human gut metagenome | biome: human gut; feature: human-associated habitat; material: faeces | place: China | collected 2014 ...
AAACCTATCCCGTGTATAAGATGGAAATTTCCAACACCTCGCACCCGTTCTACACCGGTAAGATGAAGTTGGTTGACACCGCAGGACGCGTCGATAAGTTTATGAGCCGCTATCAAAAACATTACGATAAAAAAGCCGCCAACAAATAGCAGGCGCTTTGATCTCAACAACCGAAACGGGCACTTTTCGAAGCGCCCGTTTTCTTTTGGCGCGATTCGCGTTCCCGAAGTTCCGCGCCCCCGAAGAACAAAAAAGCCGTTCCGGACGATTCCGGAACGACATTGTAATCCGTCGGCGGATCTATTTTTTCACGCTGAAAGCATAGACGCAGGTCTGCGTATAAGTCTCGCCCGGGCGCAACACGGCGGACGGAAAATTCTCGTGATTCGGCGCATCGGGAAAATTCTGGGTCTCGAGGGCTATCCCCGTGCGGAAATTATGCCGGTCGCCTCGTTTGCCGATCTCCGTCCCGTCCATAAAATTCCCGCTGTAAAACTGCAGGCCGGGCTGATCGGTTTCGACCTTCATCACGATCCCCGTTGCGGGTTCGTACACTTCGGCGGCCACGCTCATTTCGTTCCCCTGTTTGTTCAGCACCCAGTTGTGATCGTATCCGCGAGCCAGCTTCATCGGTTCGAAATCGGCGTCGATCCGACTGCCGATCGGCTGCGCCACCCGGAAGTCAAGCGGCGTTCCGGCTACCGAATCGAGCGCGCCGGTCGGAATCAATCCCGCATCGGTCGGCGTAAACCGGTCGGCATGGATCGTTAGCACATGCGAATCGGTACTGGAAGCCGTGTTTCCATGCAGATTGAAATAGTTGTGACTCGTCGGGTTGAGGATCGTCGGCGCATCGGTCATTGCCTGGTATTCGATCTTCAAGGCATTGTTTTTCTGCAACGTATAAGTGACGGCAATCGACAGATTACCCGGATACCCCTCTTCGCCGTCGGGAGACCGGTAGCTCATTTCGACGGCCTGTTCCCCCTGTTCGTTCTCGAACGGCCGCGCGATCCATACCTTGTTCCAGAAACCGTCGGCGCCGCCGTGCAGGTGGTTCTCCCCATCGTTCAGCGTCAACTGGTACGATTTCCCATCCAGGGTAAACCGTCCCTTACCGATCCGGTTGCCGTAACGGCCGACCACCGGGCCGCAAAACCGGTCGGGAGAGTCCAGGTAGTCGTGGATCGACTCGTATCCCCAGACGACGTCCTGGAAATCCCCTTTCGCATCGGGCACCCACAACGACACCACGCGCGCGCCGTAATTGGTGACCTGGACGACCATGCCGCTGTCGTTTCGCAGCGTGTAGAGCGACACGTCCGAGCCGTCCAACACCGTATCGAATGCCGAAACCTGAACCAGCGCCGGAGCCGTCCCGGTATGCTGCCCGCTTGTGCAGGCAAAAAAAGCGCCGAACGCCGCGATAAACAAGAACTGGATTTTTTTCATAATTCCTATATTTTATGATTCCTTCGATCCGAAAACCTTTATACAAAGGTAAAAAAACCTGGAAAAAAGCAATTCGCGCCGAAAGCTTTTATATCCCGAATCTCCGTTTCGCACCCGTTTTCGAACGGAATAGCTATCTTTGCCGCATAAAAATTCAAACGAAACGGTTATGTGGCTGACACTGGCATTTTTTTCATCGCTTTTTCTCGGTCTCGACGAGGTGGCGAAGAAAAGCGCGCTGAAAGACAACGCCGTTATTCCGGTGCTGGCGCTCAGCATTCTGCTGAGCGCCGCCCTGTTCCTGCCGTTGCAATTGGTGAGCGTTTTCTCACCGGATACGCTGTTGGACACCGCCTTCTACATTCCCCCCGTATCCGCCGACGCGCACTGGGGGATTCTGCTGAAAGCGGCAATCGTACTCGGATCGTGGATATTCGGTTTCTTTGCGACCAAGCACCTGCCGCTGACGATCTCGTCGTCGGTCAAGGCGAGCCGCCCGGTTTTCGTCGTACTCGGGGCGATCCTGATTTTCGGCGAGCGGCTCAATTTCAGCCAGTGGGTCGGCGTGATCGTCGTGCTGACGGCGCTGGTCGTTTTGTCGAACCTCGACAAACGCGACGGCCGGGACGACCGCGAACCGCCGCGCCGAAAAATGCTGTGGGTCTATTTCCTGATCGCCTCGACGTTGCTGGGCGCGGCGAGCGCGCTGTGGGACAAATTCCTGATCGTCCGTTACGACCGGCTGGCCATACAGGCCTACACCTGTTACTACCAGTCGCTGATGATGATCGTGATCGTGCTGCTGATGTGGTATCCGAAACGAAAACAAACCACGCCGTTGCAGTGGCGGTGGACGATCTTTCTGACCGGATTCCTGCTGACCGTATCGGATTTTTTGTACTTCTATGCGTTGAGCGATCCCGAGGCGCTGTTGTCGGTACTCTCGCCGATCCGCCGGTCGGGCGTCGTATTCACGTTCGTCGTCGGAGCGATCCTGTTCCACGAACGGCAGATCAAGGTGAAAGCGGCGATTCTCGCCGTCGTACTGGCTGGCACCATGCTGCTCTATTTCGGATAAACCTTTCCCGAAAATACGAAAAGGCGGATCGACGATCCGCCTTTTCGTTATCTTGTTTTCGACCGTTTATTTCGCCTGACGTTTGCGTTCGGTCTCGTTCAGGACAATCTTGCGCAGCCGGATCGACTTCGGCGTCACTTCGACATATTCGTCTTCTTTGATGTATTCGAGCGCTTCCTCCAGCGAGAAGATCACCGGCGGCGCGATCGACACCTTGTCGTCCGAACCGCTGGCGCGCATATTGGTCAGTTTTTTCGACTTGGTCAGGTTGATTACGATATCTTCCTGACGCGTGCTTTCGCCCACTACCTGTCCGGCGTAAATCTCGTCCTGCGGCGATACGAAAAACGTGCCGCGATCCTGTAGCTTGTTGATCGCATAGGCATAAGCCGTACCGGTCTCCATCGCGATCAGCGAACCGTTTTGGCGCATCTCCATATCCCCTTTATACGGTTCGAACCCTTTCAGCCGATGCGACATGACGGCTTCGCCGGCCGTAGCGGTCAGCAGGTTGCTGCGCAGCCCGATGATTCCGCGCGACGGAATTTCGAATACGATCCGCTGGCGGTCGTAAATCGAAGTCATGTCGAGCAGCGTCCCTTTGCGTTTGGTTACCAGCTCGATCGCCTTGCCCGAATACGCTTCCGGAATGTCGATCGTCAGTTCTTCGACCGGTTCGCACTTTTTCCCGTCGATCTCCTTGATAATCACTTTCGGCTGACCGACCTGCAATTCGTATCCTTCGCGGCGCATCGTTTCGATCAGCACCGACAGGTGCAGCACGCCGCGCCCGTACACGATAAAACTATCGGACGAAGCGCCCGGCACCACGCGCAACGCCAGGTTCTTTTCGAGTTCGCGGTCGAGACGCTCCTTGATGTGGCGCGACGTCACGTATTTTCCCTCCTTGCCGAAGAACGGCGAGTCGTTGATCGTAAACAACATGCTCATCGTCGGTTCGTCGATTGCGATCGGTTCCAGCGGCTCCGGATTTTCGAAATCGCAGATCGTATCGCCGATCTCGAACCCTTCGATGCCGACCAGCGCGCAAATCTCGCCGCATTCGACCCGCTCGACTTTGGTTTTGCTCAATCCGTCGAATACCATCAGATCCTTGATTCGGGTCTTGACCATCGTTTTACCGTCGCGTTTGGCCAGCGTGATCGGCATCCCCGACTTCAGCGTCCCGCGCGTCAACTTGCCGACGGCGATCCGGCCGACGTAAGGCGAATACTCCAGCGACGTGATCAGTAACTGCGGCGTACCCTCCTTTTGCTGCGGCGCCGGAATGTTGTCGATAATCGCATCGAGCAACGGGGTGATGTCCCCGGTGCGTTCTTTCCATACGTGCGACATCCAACCCTGTTTCGCACTACCGTAGATCGTCACGAAATCGAGCTGATCTTCGGTCGCGTTCAGCGTGAACATCAGGTCGAACACCTGCTCGTACACCTCTTCGGGACGGCAGTTCGGCTTGTCCACCTTATTAACCACGACGATCGGCTTTTTACCGAGCGACAGCGCCTTCTGCAACACGAAGCGCGTCTGCGGCATCGTCCCTTCGAAAGCGTCCACCAGCAGCAGCACGCCGTCGGCCATGTTCAGCACCCGCTCCACCTCGCCGCCGAAATCCGAGTGGCCCGGGGTATCGATAATGTTGATTTTTATTCCCTTATAATTCACCGACACGTTCTTCGACAGGATCGTAATCCCCCGCTCGCGTTCGAGGTCGTTATTATCGAGGATCAGTTCGCCGGTTTTTTCATTGTCACGGAAAAGGTTGCCCTGCAGGATCATTTTATCGACGAGCGTGGTTTTGCCGTGGTCGACGTGGGCAATAATCGCAATATTGCGTAAATTTTGCATAGAATGGATTTTTGTCGGGAGCAAAGGTACGAAATAAAATTTATCTTTGTATTATAATTCCGAGATACGCCGCAGGCGGAAAACGCCGGGGCGGCGCAGGACAAATCCACAGAACATGAAACAAGTGATCGAGGTTAAACGCAGGGAAGGGAAGCCTTCGCAGGTGGTCGTAGGCGACGTGATCAACTCGCTCGACAATTACCTGCCCGAAGGCAAACGGGTTATTATCATCACCGACGGGAATGTACACCGCCGTTACAAGGAGATCATCAACCGGTACGACTATTGTCTGATCGGCCTGGGGGAAACGATTAAGACCATGACGACGGTCAACAAACTCTACGCCGAATTGCTCGAACGGGGAGCCGACCGGACGACGTTCATCGTCGGCATCGGCGGCGGCATCGTTACCGATATCACCGGGTTCGTCGCGTCGACCTACATGCGCGGACTACGGTTCGGATTCGTCGCTACGACGCTGCTGGCCCAGGTGGACGCCAGCGTCGGGGGCAAAAACGGAGTCAACTACGAAGGATACAAAAATATGGTCGGCACGTTCAATCAGCCCGATTTCGTACTGTGCGACCTGTCGATGCTGCAAACGCTGCCCGACCGCGAGTTCCGGGCCGGGCTGGCCGAGATCATCAAAGCGGGCCTGATCGCCGACCGGGGCCTGTTCGAACTGTTCGAAAACCATCCGATCGACGCATTCCGCAACGACCAATCGCTGCTGAACGAAGCCATCACGCGGGCCATCCGCGTCAAAGCCGACGTCGTCGAACGCGACGAACGCGAAAGCGGCGAACGACGCAAGCTGAACCTCGGACATACGTTTGCCCACGCCATCGAAAAGTGCGGCAACGAATTCCTGCACGGCGAAGCGGTCGCGATCGGCACGGTCATGATCGCCCGCTTGTCGGCCCACTTGGGAACCGCGACGCAGGACGAAGCCGACCGCGTGCGGCGGGTATTCGAACGGATGGGCCTGCCGATTCGTACGGAGATCGACTTCAAACGGCTCGTCAAAGCGTTGAAGCACGACAAGAAAAAAGAGGCCGACTCGGTCAGCTTCGTTTTACTGCGCGGCATCGGCGACTGCGAAATCCGCCGGTTCACGTTCGACGAGATCGACCGGCTGCCGGATCCGGCGGCCGAATAATATCGACGAAAAGTCCCGAAACGAAAGCCTCCGGCACAGATACGTGCCGGAGGCTTTCGTTTCTCAATACCCCCGTTCGGGATAGTCCGCTATTTCGGAGCCTTCTTGTAAAGGTAGAATGCGATGAACGAATAGATGATGTTCGGGATCCAGACGGCGATTCCGGGCGGCAGCAATCCGCCCTTAGCAAACTCTTCGCCGAACTTGCTGAACAAGATGAACGAGAACGCCAGCACGATGCCGATGCCGATGTGAAGCCCGGTTCCTCCGCGCACTTTGCGCGACGACAGCGACACGCCGATGATCGTCAGGATAAATGTCGAGGCCGGAAAGGCGAACCGGTTGTGCCGTTCCACCTCGAAGCGGGCGATCATATCCGACCCCTTGGCCCTTTGCTGCTGGATAAAATGGCCGAGCGTTACGATATCCATTGTCTTGACCAGTTCTTCCACACGCCCCAGTTCGCTTGTATTCAGGTTTATAAGCGTATCGAGCGCCTGCGTGTTATTAAAAATCTCCTTGTCGTCCTCAAATTTCCGGTAGACGCTTTTCGGAGCGCTCCAACGTCCCGTTTCGGGATCGAACTTCGCATTCGCAGCCTCGAGCGAAGATACGATCGTCCCGTTCTCGTAAGTTTCGAGCACGAAGAACGCCGCAGTCCGGGTCTGCTCGGTATAGTCTCGGATATAAGCGAACGTGCCCGGCTCGATCTGCCGGTAAATATGCGGATCGTACTTCGCCCCCTTGATATTCTTGATGTAGTTCAATTCGAACTTCAGTCGCTCGCCGTTCGCCGCGGGAATCACCACCAGGTTCAGCACCAGGCTCAGCAGCGTGATCGCCCCGGCGCTGAGGATATAAGGCCACATCAGCCGCCGGAAACTGATCCCGGCCGACAAGATCGCGATGATCTCGGTCTGATAAGCCAATTTCGACGTGAAGAAAATAACCGCGATAAACGTGAACAGCCCACTGAACTGATTGATAAAGAACGGTATGAAATTCAGATAATACTGAAGGACGATTTTCGACAGCGGGGCCTTCAGTTCGATGAAGTCGTCGATCTTTTCGGCCGCGTCGAAGATCACGACCACGACGATGATCAGCGCAATGGCGAAAAAATAGGTCCCCAGGAACTTGCGGATGATGTAACGGTCTATGATTTTGATTCCGGGGAATTTCATATTCGTGATTCGTGCGCTGTTGCTATGCGTTTCAAACTGCGGTCAAAGTTAACGAAAATCCGGTATTTCGGGGCCGGTTCCCGCCTAAATTTACAATCGCTGCGACAGTTTAACGACCATTCCGGGTTTCCACGCCGAAAAAGTTCCGTCGAGGATGCGCCGGCGCGCTTCGTTCACCAGCCACAGGTAGAAGGCGAGGTTGTGCAGGCTCGCGATCTGCGCGGCCAGCATTTCGCCGGCGACGGTCAGGTGGCGCAGGTAAGCCTTCGTGTACGCCGTATCGGCGAAGCAGTTGCCCGCCGGATCGATCGGCGAAAAATCGTCGCGCCACTTCTGGTTGCGGATATTGATGATCCCCTCGCTGGTAAACAGCATCCCGTTGCGTCCGTTGCGCGTCGGCATCACGCAATCGAACATATCCACGCCGCGCTCGATCGCTTCGAGCAGGTTTACCGGCGTTCCGACTCCCATCAGGTAACGCGGCCGGTCGATCGGCAGGATTCCGTTCACCAGTTCGATCATTTCGTACATTACCGGCGCAGGCTCGCCGACGGCCAGTCCCCCGATCGCATACCCGTCGGCGTCGAACTGCTGCACGAATTCGGCGGAACGCGTCCGCAGATCCGGATAGGTACATCCCTGCACGATCGGAAAAAGCGACTGGCGGTAACCGTACTTCGGCCGCGTCGCGGCATACCGCTCGAAACAACGTTCGAGCCACCGGCAGGTCAGATTCAGCGATTTGGCCGCATAATCGTACGGAGCGTCCCCGGGAGGACATTCATCGAACGCCATCATGATATCGGCCCCGATACTCCGCTGCACGTCCATCACGCTCTCCGGCGTAAACAGGTGTTTCGACCCGTCGATGTGCGAACTGAAACGGCACCCTTCCTCGGTGATTTTGCGGCACTCGGCCAGCGAAAAGACCTGAAAACCGCCGCTATCGGTCAGTATCGGCCGCTCCCACCCGCAGAAACGGTGCAGGCCGCCGGCCCGTTCGAGGATTTCGGTGCCCGGCCGCAGGTACAGGTGATAGGTATTCCCCAAAATGATCTGCGCGCCCACCTCCTGCTGCAAGTCGCGGTGGAAAACGCCCTTGACGCTTCCGACCGTTCCTACGGGCATAAAAATCGGCGTTTCGATCGTCCCGTGACCGGTCGTGATTACCCCGGCGCGCGCTGCACTGTGCGGATCGGTATGTACGAGTTCAAAATTCATGAAGGGCAAAGGTAAATATTTTTTCGCGGATCGGGAAACCGTTTGGGTATTCCCCCAAAATCCCGTACATTTGTAAACCGTTTTCCGGGCCGGCGACGACCGCCGAGTGAAAACCGTCCGACAAACGACGTTCTGGCAACCGGGACAGAATCAACGAAATACGTTTAAACCGATCGCATCGTGGAATACTTGGATCTCCTGTATAACGACCTGACGGCAAAGGGTATCGTCCATCCTTACTGGGTCGTGGGACTGATAGGGGCCGCGCTCGTTTTTTTCTTCATCCAACTGCATTACTACCTGGGGCGCTACGGCCGGCTGCCGCGGTTCCGCAACAACCGGGGCATCCGTCAGGACATTCCCTCGCCGCCGGTTTCGGTCGTGGTCGTGGTACGCGGCAACTCCTTCTACTTCATCGAGCATACCTTGCCATTGTTGCTGGGACAGCAATACGACGAATTCGAAGTCGTCCTGGTCGATTGCAGCTACGACGACGAGATCGGGGAGATCCTGCGGGAAAAAAGCCTTGTCGTGCCGAACCTGCACGTAACCTGCATCCGGCAGCAGAGCCATCACGAACACAGCATCAAGCTGGCCCTGACGGTCGGGATCAAAGCGGCGCGTTACGAGCACCTGATATTCACGACGCAGGACAGTTACCCCGTTTCCGAGAAATGGCTGTCGCTGATGGCCAAAGGATTTATTTGCGGGGACGTGGTCATCGGTTACTGCGGCATCGAACCCAAAAAGGGCATGGCCAACCGGTGGATGCGTTGCAGTCGCCTGATGACCTCGGTGCGCTACCTGTCCGCCGCGACGCGGGGGAAAACCTTCCGCGGCACCGAGCACAACATCGGTTACACGAAAAGCCTCTATTTCGACAGCAGGGGGTTCAACCACTTGAATATGAATATCGGCGTCGACGACCTGTTTATCCAGAAAATCGTCCGCACGGTCAGCGTCGTGATGAATCCGAATGCGACCGTACGCCAGATCCAGTACGGAGGCCTCGGCTGGTGGTACGGCGTCAGCAAATATTTCGGGCACGCTTTTCGTTACTATCCGGCAAAGGCCCGAAGGGCAGTCCGCAACGAACTCTCCAGTCGGTTCCTGTTTTTCGCGACAACGGCGGCAGCGGCGGCGTTGCTGCCTGTCCGATGGATCGCGGTTCCATTGCTGCCCGCTCTGCTGAGGCTGCTGATCGTCGAACTGAAAATGCGCCGGATCGGACGGCGGCTCGGCGAAAAAAAATTTGGGGGAACTTACATCCTGTATGATTTCTGGGCCCCGCTGGGCGGCTTTTTGATGACGTTGAGCCGCCGGATACGGCCTAACAAAGCGATATGGCGATAGAAGATTACATAATTGCCACCGATCAGGAACTGATCGGGCGGGTGCAGGACGGGGATTCGACCGCTTTCGAACACCTGTTCAACCGTTACCGCGACTCGATCTACCAACTCTACATGCAGCGCACCGGGGGTAACGTGGACGACACCAACGACCTACTGCAGGAGACGTTCGTCAAAGTATACCTGAATCTGCAGCGTTACAGCAGCCGTTTCACGTTCGGCCAATGGGTCTATACGATCGCACGGAATACGTTCATCGACTACACGCGGCGCCGGCGCGACGATACGGTGTCGATCGACTATGTCGGCGAAGGGATCGGCGTATCCGGCTCCCTCGGAGGCCCGACCCCCGAGGAGCACCTGATCACGCACCAGAGCCAGGTTCAGTTGGAAGGATTGCTGGCGAAAATGTCGCCGCGCTACCGCGAATTGATCGAACTCCGTTTCTTCCGTGAATTCTCTTACGAAGAGATCGCCGCAAAACTCTCGCTCCCGATGGGAACGGTCAAAACCCAGATACACCGGGCCCGCGAACAGTTGTGCCGATTCATCACCGAAAATAAAGAATAACTTTCGGAGATTCAATAAGCCCCATGATTTTGATTAACGCGGCCTCTCAATCATTATCCGTATTACTAAAAAAACGTTTCACAACGTTCTCGAAATAAAAGTCCGTGATTTGCGGATGTAACTTATCGGGAATGAAGACAGCATGTACCGTACGATCCGGCATCAATAAGCAATAATAAGGAACCCCCTTCCGGTCGACATCGGAAAATTTTTCAACATTGTAGAAAAGAAAACGATCTCTGCCAAAATTGGCAACTGCATCTTTAAATGAATGCATATCAGAATATTCCGAAATAATGACAGGAGTCACTTTATATTTTTCCGCAATTTCCGCAATTTTCCGTAATGCAAAAACCACACAATCCGCGCAGTTCAGTTCACTGTATCTCAATATAAGCACAGGCCCTTTTCCCAGCGCCTGATCCAACGTATACTTTCTCTGATCCGCCGCTACCAATTCTGCATTAAACGCTTTTATGTCTTCATTCAAAAGCAAGCCACTGAAACAACTTTTAAGGTATTTCACTTCCAGAGAAGAAGATCGTGAACCTGCCTCCCGAATAATCGAATCTCTCAATTCGACCGCTGTTTCCGCATCCGAAACGCGTTTAACAAGAATAAGGTTCGTTACAATAAGAAAAACGACGGCTAAACCGGCCGCTATAAGATATATTTTTTTCAAAACAAAAAATTGACGAATGTTCGGTTTCGTACCCAAAGAAAGAATTGTCTTAACCTTAGCTCAATCTAACAAGGAGAATATGCAGTACAAGACTCATTTCCGGCTACGCACACAACCGAAGTCTTTTGAATCCAGCTGACACAACGATAATGACTAGCTCCTTGCGAATCCGTATAATCGAATTCCCATTTCGTACAACAATCCACAGAGATATAATACGGACTATAACGACCTTCCCCGCCGTCCGATTCTTGATCTGCCAAAGCTTCGACTTCTTTCAAAGACATAAGAACAGATGCTTCTTTCGTATCGACCAACGAATACGCCCCGACAGACATCATAATCGCAGTAACAGCTAATAAAAGATAATTTTTTTTCATAATTTTAATCATTTAAAATTTAATCATATATAACATAATCAAAACCATTAGTCCGTCTTATCCGGATCCTTAAGTTTGTAAAACACCAATACTGGATTACTTTCTTCCTTCAAACCTGCCAACTGAGGATAGTCATCCGCACAATTCGAATATCCCATTAACAGATAATACGCCGGTACGACAGCGACAAACCGGTTATCGCAAATACTTTTACTCTGCAACAGATCCACATCGAACCAACTGATCCTAAACGGATTATTGACTTTGCTGTCCCGCGTCAAAGAATATACTTTTTGTGTCCGTTTGTCGAAAATACGCTCCTTGATCTCCCGGTTCTCCGTGAATATAAACAAAGCGAACGAGTCGTTCTCCAGAAACCTTCCGGAAAAAAAATTATTATGATCTACCAGATCCTCATACTCATCCCGACTTATTCCCGCATCCATATGGGTAACTCCGCCTATGGCCGATATATCCACGTGATAATACGGTTCAAGCGAACCGGTACCGACTTTGTAAACCGTATCGCTGAAAGCCGGCGTTAAAAAAACGTCTCCGTTTATCTTCTTCAATTCAGGACGAAACGGAAAATTCGGATGCTCCCCATACATATTTCGCAGGCCTCCCGTCTCGATCCGGAAATCGCCGTCGGTAAAAATCATAAGATTCCCCTGCATATCCGCTTTTTTAAGCCCCGGATCATCCGCTCCGTAAGTAGTACAAACGACATGATCCTTGTCTATATACTCAAACTCGCTAAACCAGAAACTTACCTCTTTATGTTCCAGGAATCTGCCTTCCAGATCGAAAAACAACACTTTACTCCCCAAATTATCATAGATGGCTATCCGGCTCGAATCCGGAGTCAAAGTCGTGTAAGTCGGTGAAATATACTCTCCCGGCCCCCGGCCCTGCCTGTCGATAACCGCTTTGATTTTTCCGTCATAATCGAATATATAAACGCATTTCGAAAGCCTCTGATCCGACACGACAATCCGCTCCCGCGTAAACAATAAGTTATCCACCGCCCCGATCAGATGTTTTCCATCCGACTCCAACGGCAAAACGCGGATATCCTCGATGAATTTGGCGACCGGAAAAGGTTCCTGCGGTACAATCGTTACCGTTGTCAAATTTTCCCCCGTACCGTTTTCCTTGTCTGACGAATCCCGGCAACAAAGAAAAAAGCAGCAAAAGACAATTACGATCAGTTTCTTCATAATCACAATACAAGACAGAAGCGACTAGATGCTTCTCCGTTTATCACATTTAATCCACTGATAATCAAATTAGCAAGGCCAACTCGGAGTACAGGTAGAGCTACCTCCTGTACAATCATAACCAGACTTCTCCTCCATTCTTTTACATCTTAAATGGTCTACTCCTTGCGCATCCGTATAATCATACTCCCATTCGACACAACATTGCACTTTGATTTCTCTTGGGGCCCTGCCGCCGCTTTCGCCTTCGCTTCTAGCCAATGCCTCAACTTCCGACAATGTCATAAGGCCAACAACATTTTTCGTATCGACTAACGAATACACTCCTACTGCCAGCATTATCGCAGTAGCTGTTAATAAAAGAAAAACTTTTTTCATAGCTATTATAAATGTGAGAATAAAAAATATTTAAAATAAAAAATGTAATAATCATTACTACCACCCACAAAATTCCCTTCCGATTGAATGGCAAAGAATAAATTAAATCGTATAATTATACAAATATAATAACAAAAAAAGAAAAAATACTCTAAAACAAAATTTTACACAAAATAATCGGCTAAAAATATTGTCGAAGAATGGCGAAAGAAATTTCGTACTGTATAAGGGAGTGCGGATATTGTTACGTAAATCGCTATTTGGTCACAAAATAAACGCGTTAACGATAATAATGCTGCATAGTTGTGATGAAAAATACCATCTTGTCACAATAATTTGATACTGCATTCTGGTACTGCATTCTCAATGCCCGTATTCAAAGATAGTTCTTTCTTCGGACAACGTCAACTATTCGATTGATTTTACAAGATCTATTTTTATTTCCTCGTCGATCTCGCGGTACCGGCTGAATGCGCGACTTCCTTCCTTATGCCCGGAAAGAGATCCCACCAGATTGGGGTCTTTCACTTTTTTGTAAAGGTTCCCGATAAACGTGCGCCGGGCCATGTGAGAAGATGCTACATCGCATATCGGTACTTGCTTCTGCTCCTGCGTAACCGTATCCAAAATGGTGACTAATCTATTTATACCGGCGATAGACAGCATTTCTTTAATTGCATCATTGTATTTCTGGGATGATATGTAGGGAAATAGCTTATCCTCATCATTATCATCATACTTATCAAGTATCTCCTTGGCAATAGAATTAAGAGGCACGCGGATCACTTTCGCCCTGTCTTCTATGGTTTTGCGGGGGATGTACTCTATCGCTCCGTTTATTACATTGGATTTAGTTAATGCCATCAGATCGGATATCCTACACCCGATCAAACATTGAAACACGAAAATATCCCGCTGTCGGGCAAGGCTGGGCCTAAATGAAAAATCAAAATGATATAGCGCATTCCGTTCCTCGATAGTCAAATAAAAGGGGGTTCCATATGACGCGTTCTTCATTTCGAAATTCTCATACGGGTAATTATTTGTGTAGCGCTTCGTTTTGCACCAGTGGAAGAATGTACGTAATTTGTTGTGGATCGAAGCAATGGTATTCCTCCCCCTTTGCTTCGGAGTTCTGGTTTCGGGGCAGGCTTCGTATATGTGTTTGTACGCCTGGATGCAGATCACCCCGCCCGATTCGTTGTGCGTAAAAAATGTATGTTCTTTGACCAGAAAATCTTCGAAATCCGAAAGTATTTTAGGCGTTACATCATCTAATGTTAATTTATTCCTGCTGTACAGTTCATACCGTTTTAGGGCCCGGTAAATCACCTTATGATTAGTAATAGTAACATCCGACATTTTGTGCGTCAGCAAGTAATCGTCGAACGCATCGAAGAAGCCAATTTTAGCGTCTTCTTCATCGTCATCATTGTTTTGTTCGCCGTAAAACCTGTACTGAATCTTGGATATAAATTCCTTCGGATCGGGGGCTTTTCTGCAAGTTTTGAACTCTGACAACGTTTCTTTGGCTGCGATCTCCCACTTATCCAAAGTGTCGTTATCCTCGTTGGCTTCGGGATTCGACGTAGTGACCTTTATGCGCTTTTTATTCTGATTCCACATTCTGACAAGACAGGAAACGCCGGTACTTTTCTTGTATTTCTTTCCTTTAAAAGAAACAAGAAGCGCAATCGGTGATCTGTCGCGGGCTTTATTGGTTAGGATGAAGGTTATCATATGTAGAATAAATATATGGGAAAATTAATGCCTTCTCCTACCTTTCTTTGCTTTTATGGATTGCTTAGAATTATTTATTTGTTTTACAAAGTCATATTCGTGTGTGGAAGGAAGTTGGAATGAAAATACAGTACCGTCATTTTTATGTGTGATCGCAAAATCCCCCAGGCTAATGATATCCATTCCTATAAGGACATCAAACCCTTTCAGTATTCCTTCTGATACCCTTAGCGAAGGTATTCCGATATTATTAGGCAACAACAAGTTGACTAAATACATATTAGTTATGGCTTCTCCTTGGGGAGTATACACACGCCCCATACCAATAGGGCTTAAACCCAACTTATCGACGACCACTTTTGTAATCACAGAGTTGGTTGCGCCGGTATCCCATAATGCTTGAAATGTCTTAACCGGGGGATGTTCCCCGCCTCGCACCGGATCATATACCTTACAAATCCCACATCTGGTGATGAGTTTATTTAATCTGATTTTCTCTTCTCGTACTGTAAAAGCAGTCGGATCCATATTAGCGCACAAAAGCCACGCGGGACATGAAATGCTGTGCATACGCTTCATCGCCCGGTGTGCAAAGTTGAATGATAAAATTCCCTAATCCATACTTAGCTTCTGACTCAAAATAAGCTTCTGATTCATTATCATAAACCCCTACGACGGAATTATCCTTTATGACCAGATATTTCCCGTTGTACTTACCTACGAATTCCGTTTGATGGTCAAGGTAATATTGAAATAATGCTTTTAAGTCAGCCATAAAACCGTCATTATTATGATTGCAAAATAAAATTAATTTTTCTCTTTGTGCAAATTTTCACTATCAAATTTAACGCCTGATATAGATCGTTTATTATACAACCATTAAAAGCCCCGGAAATTCCGAGGCTTTCTTTCTACCGTCGTGCGGTTTTTCGATCTTTGAGCAAGTCGATCAGTTCGACTATTGCTTCCATAAATTCCCTAAAAAAGACCTTGTCCGTTTTAAGGCGCTCCAGTACGTCGGAGACTGTGAAGTCTGATTGCATAGGAGAACGGTTATGCAAAAGGCAAAAAGAAACGGTTTTGCCTGTCCCGCTGCATCACCACCCAAGGTGTGTCGGGCACATTAATGCACCGAGCGGGGGTACAAAACCGTTAAATAACTGCCTTATATGGATGAAAGGCAAAGATAATTACTAAAAACGTTTCAATTATTGCCGTTAAAAGCCATTTTCAGGATCAACATCGGTATTGGATTTCATTTTACGCAAATCATTAGATAGTGCCGTATCAAAAATAGAAAGATCGCTATGTGTACACGATTTATCAATACGGCTTTTTAGACTATATCGCGCCTCTCTTTTTTGGGGAGTCCGTCGCATCCCCTTGTTGTTGCTTTAATTCTTCAATTTCGGCTTCCAGTCGCTTGATTCTTTGGTTAGCGTCATAAAGCATGGTTACGAGCATGTTGTTTGTCATTTCATCGTCATTTTTTAGGTTGATAGATTCTTTATCGCTAATTGGGGATTTAGGTTCGGTTTTCAACATGGGGCCTTCGCCGGTTTTTACCCATGTGATATTTACTCCCAATTTATCTGAAATTTTTTCATAGAAAGTTTCATTTGATTCGATCTTCCCATTTATTAGACCTGAAAAGTATGTGCTTTTATAACCCAAGAAATTAGCCATATCAGCCTTTTTAAAGATGTTTATATCTAAAAAAGCCTGTTTTAATGCCTTGTTAAGACGTTCTAATTCAGTCATATATAATTTTTATTTCAGAAAAAGAGAAAATATATCACAAAATATTTTGCAAATATGAAATAATTTCAGATATTTGCATTAAGAAATAACCTGAGATGCAAAATTATTCAGCTTGTTTCTAAATGTAAATAGTAAAAGTATACAAATGAAATCACAAAACCAAACTGAAATCTCGCTTTCTTTTAATAAGGGCTTTCGTCTTTTGAATGATTACCAGAAAGCAGAATGCCAAAAGGACATCATGCTTGCTTTGAATATTACCACAAAACAGGGATTCGGGAAGCGCAGGAACGGCAAGGTGAAGCATGATATTATTGCTGCGAGAAAAATAGAACAGGCATTCGCAAAACACGGTATCCGACCACGTAATGTATGGGGTGAATAAAGTTTGATACCATGAAAACCGATTCGATACTAACCAAAAGAGAGGCCCAGGTAGCCGAGTTATGCGTCAAGGGGTATATCGGGAAAGAGATCGCCGATAAGCTCAATACCTCTTACCGTACTGTCGTGAACCACTTTCAGAACATTTACGACAAAACAGGTATCCGCCGGTCAACCAATGCTCTGGTGTCGTGGTGGTTTTGCGTGAACTTTTCGATTGACATTTCAGAAACGGCAAAGCAGATTATCGCGGGGGTATTCTTTCTGATGGTTCTTCCTCACGAGATTTTCATTCACGACACACAGCGGCGCTTTTCTCGTAACGGGCGGGTTATCGAACTGGTAGAAAAAGATTACGAACCGGAATTTATGCCTCAAATGTCGGCTGCATAATAAAGCAAAAAAATGAAAGCAAGCATAAAAAAATACGACAAATATTTGGTACAGTCAAAAACTTTACCCATATTTGCTGTGCCAAGATCTGCAAAGTTTAATAGACAAGCAGAACATATATTTTATACCGCTGATAAGGCGGGCTTCCTGAGACAGGTCTATTCTATTGGACTTGCAGATCTTGGCGGATTTCAAGGGAGGCTCGCCCTCATTGTATTGTGCATAACGCGAACTTTTTTCTCAAAATGCCAAGATCTGAAAAAGTTAGCGCAGGCGCACCAGGTGCGTCCGATGCTACGGCTAACGCCCGTAACAGCGTTGAATCCATTTTATCCCTTTCTGACGAGGAAATCATCCATCGTTTCAAATCTCTTTCAGAGAGTGAGATCCGCGATCTCGCTCCGGTGCTCCGTATCCTTTTCTGTATGCTCTTAATTCATAACGACAAACGCTAAACAACTGTATTATAATACACTAAATTAAAATACGATGGAAAATTTATTGCAATGTGATGGCCGCCGTTTTCGGTGCAAAATCAATGAGACTCCCGCCGAAGGCAAAATCCGGGTAGAAAATGGCAATGTGTATTTATGCCAAAATGAGATGGATGGGGACAAAGCAAGAGACAAGTACGGTTATAAATATAGCTGGAACGTTTCATCAGGATCAAAGGAATCTCTTGCATTCCACCATATTTCCGACTTCGTCCTAATCCCTTCCACCCCCGATGAAATCGAATCCTACAAGGATTGGCAGGTGGGAGATAAGATACGTTGTGGTGCAGTTGTCACCTCTTTTACTTTGGGCTCGCATGGCGAAATTATCTTCAGAAGCGGAGAATTGGTTGTGGCAAAATTCGGAAACTGTGCATCCCCAAATTTTACATGCGATGATCTTCACAGAGCAGGCTATCGCCTCGATATCGAACCCCTTTCTGAAGAAGGAAAAACCGTTGAAATTTCAATGGACGAGATTGCCGAAAAATGGGGCATTCCGAAAGATCAGTTGAGAATCAAGAAAGAATAGTAATGATGAGTGCGTGGCGGAACAACGAGAGACGCAGGGAATTTGAAGCGGTCTAATGCAAAAGGAGGATCAAGCGTTAATCGATCCTCGCCCTAACCGTATGGCAGGGATGCCGCCCCGGTAATAAGAGACAAGAGCCGTAACGGCGTTCCCGGGGCAATCGACATTTAAAGCATTGCAGGTGCAAGTCCTGCCGCACTCACAATAATAAACTTAACGAGCTATGAAACGATGGACGAGATTGCCGAAAAATGGGGCATTTCGAAAGATCAGTTGAGAATCAAGAAAGAATAATAACAAAAGGTAGCGCACGATAGGCGGTTAATCGGATAGGCCGCAATGTTTGCCGGCATCATAGTCACATTAGGTAGTTCGACTCTACCCTGCGCGCATAGATTAAAACCACGAAAATGAAAGCAATTATTTCAACATTACAGGAAGTGGATATTCGATTTCTTGCTATTGATGCTGGTGTACGGTATTGGGAGGATGGCAAAATCAATGGGAGGCAAGACGATGCAGATGCCCCATCGATGCCATTTAGCGAAAGCGGTAGATGGCGCATTATTATCGACATAGACTCGGGGGTAATTGTCAACTGGCCGAAGGGCGCTACGGCATCGGTTCATTACAAAGTATGCGATGACGGGATATACGAACTTAGATCGGCCAATAATGAGCTTATCAAGCGCATAGACAATGATTATGTCCCCAGCGTCCTTTGTCCTGATAAACCTGGGTATGGTGATTATATCATCATGACCATTAATGAATACGGGTGTATTTCGGGCTGGGACAAAAATAAAATCCACGATATGTACTAAACCTTTCAGGTGTTGATTAATATGTACTTCGATGAAATAAATATTAAAAAATGTTTGCGAAATCAAAAGTTTTGCGTACATTTGTTATTGCCAAACCGTCGTGAATACACGACTACCAAAGACATATTAGTTAGTTGCTCGAATTTATTTGGGCGTAGTCTCGTAGCACTTCTACCTCGTGTAGTCGTGACGGTTTGGCAAAACAAGAGAGGCTGCGCCCTTTCTGTATATACATATATTAAACGAATTTTTGACCTACAATGCCAAACCGTGTCAAGAATTTGCAGCCGACGCAAGGTGCGTCGTGTGCAGACGTACAGTCTACGAAACAGACTGAATCTATCCTTAACATCTCGAACCGAGAGATCGCAATCCGTTTACAATCACTCTCTTTGGACGATCTTGAAAAGCTCGCCCCGCTGCTTCGTGTACTTATGTATGTCGTTTTAACGCGAGAAAGCCATGCCACAGAAGAACATTCCGCAAACAGTAACCTTTGGTCAGGTGATGGATTATATTAGTGAATTAGAGGCATCTAACCGGGTGCTTAGCGCTGAGAACAATAAGATGCGCCACTACTTTAATCTTGAATTGGTGGCCGACGTGCCAGTATCGGTCAATACTGCGTGCGATATACTCGCTCGCCATGCGAACTCGATCCGATCATACATAACCAGTGGATTGCTCAGATTGCACCCCGACAGTACGGACAAAGCACTGAAGATAAGACTTGATTCGGTTCTCGCATTCAAAAAAGCTAAAGCGGAGAAACGATGAAAGCGGTACTATTTATTACAGCCATATTGCTTGCGGCGAACGAGTCGCGCGACATCTGGGTGAACCTGATCGGCATCGGATTGATGGCATTGCTTGTAGTTCTTTTTAACCACAAAAAACACACGACCATGAACGAAGATTTCAAAGTATCGGACAAAAGTAACGATCCGGATCTGAATACGCCCCGGATTGCACTTTCGAAGCTGGCCGTTTCGGGAGAAATGAGCGAAGACGGTCGCAAGGAAATTATCAACTACTTAAACGAATTGTAGCCATGATAAAGCTAACAGCCGAAGATTATCGCCGTATGGCTTTCTTGGTTGAAGACAAGTCATACGATTTCAGCAGTGATTTCGAAACTACGATAGAGTATGACACCGACCGGTTCAACTCCGATCTTCAGGTTCATGCAATGTCTTACGACCATGACGGAGAAACAAGGCTATTTATTACGTATGCACAATTAACAACCTCTATTCCAGAAGGCACAATAAATAATGACTTCGACAAAAACAGATTGCAGTACAATTTGGTTCATTAGGTTTTTGTAAGTTAAGGTTAATGATTCGCCCTGCGCCATCCGCGAGGCCCGCGCAGGTTATTTAAAAATTCAAACACGTAAATATTATGCTAACAGAATTAACATCGGATCAAAAAAGGATCATGCTTGAAACGCGTGATGAATGGATTAATCTATTCTTTGATAATGTCAGGAATAAACGAGGTATAGACAAGCCTGCTTTCGAAGAAGGGATCAAATGGCTTTACAACGATTTGCTGAAAAAGCCTACTCCGAAGATTATTTATTGTGATGGGTGGCTGAGCTGTTTATTAACCATCGCGATTTTAAAGAATAAAAACCTGATTAAAAAATCATGGGATTCGGTCAGGGATTCGGTCGGGGATTCGGTCGAGGCTTCGGTCAAGGCTTCGGTCTGGGCTTCGGTCAAGGCTTCGGTCAAGGATTCGGTCAAGGATTCGGTCAAGGATTCGGTCTGGGATTCGGTCTGGGCTTCGGTCGGGGATTCGGTCAGGGCTTCGGTCAATGAATATTCATCTTATATTGATTTATCGAATTATGGATGGGTCTCATTTTATGACTTTTTCGAAAAGATAAATCTGTTGGATAATTTCAATTTCAAGCAATATAAAAAGCTTATCAGATCTAATGTTTTCAATGCTTATGAATATGAAAATTACGTATTCGCAATTCAGCCTCCAGTGTATATAGAGACTAATTTAGCCGGAAGGCTTCATTCCACAACACAGGCTGCCGTCCAGTTCAGGGATGGATCGGAATATTATTTCATCAACGGCCGTTCTATTCCGGCATGGATTGTCAATGACAAAAGTTCCATCACGAAAGAGCGGTTTATGAAGGAAACGGATGCCGATATTAAAGGAGCTATTTATGAATCCATTGGACAGCAAGGTATGCTGGATCTACTCGGAGCGAAAGTAGTTGATCGGCGGGAAATCGTCCATGCTAACGGAGATAGGGAGGTTGTCGAACTTCTTAAAACGGATGATTTGTTTAAAGAAATCGATAACCAGCCTTTCGCATGGGTCTCGATGTGCTGTCCGAGTACGGGCACTCATTATCTGCAAGGTGTAGAACCGCACCATACGAACGCGATAGAAGCCATTGCATCCCTTTCGCCATTTAACGCTAAAGATTATTCATTCAATTTCAGAGCATAAATTATGGAAAACATCAGATTTCATCAGGGCGATGTGATCGGGGCTTCGATAGATGCGATCCCGGCATCCGCAATCATGGTTAAAAACCGTCCTTTAGCAATCAGCGACCGCACGAAGCATGCGCACGTGTTGACCGGTAATGTAGAACGTTACGAGGTTGACAAAAGGGTCATTTATAAAGTCAACGAGGAATCGATACTTCAGCATGTATCATTGTTATCTATGGACGATGAGTCTTATCGGTCGCCGATAGAGCGGAAATGGGAAGATCATAAGCCGATCAGATTGTCCCCTGGCATATACGAGTTCTGGATACAGCAGACATACAATCCTTACACTCGATTGATGGAGGATGTGAAGGATTAAAAACGGAGTTTAATACTATAAATATATGGAACGGTCAGAATCAATAAAGAGCCTTGCAATTGCTTTGTGTAAGTTTCAAGGTTCGGTAGCCAAAGTAAAAAAAGAAGCTACAAATCCATTTTTCAAATCCAAGTATGCGACCCTTGCTAATATACTCGACGTAATTAGCAAACCATTATCTGAAAATGGGCTTGCTGTAAGTCAGTTGCCCGTTGGCGAAACCGGGCTCACGACGATTCTGATGCACGAATCAGGAGAATTTATTATGGAGACTTACCAGATGAAGCCCGTAAAGAATGATCCGCAGGGAATAGGCAGTTCTATCACCTATCAAAGAAGGTATGCCATCGGCGCTGTTTTAGGGTTGAATATTGACGATGACGATGATGGGAATGGCGCAAGTGGAAATAAAACGACCGCTAACAAATCATTAGGGCAGAAACCCGCTACTAACGATAAAAAAATGTTTTGTCGAAGTGATGAGAACCTGGTCAATTGTTTATGTGATTTGGTAACAGGTCAGAATTTGTGCGGTAAGAACACTAAAAAAGAAAAATGGACGATGGCGCAGTTCGAAACATCCTTGCGGGGATTTACCCCTGAAGATTACACTTGGCTGGTGAATCGCGCAACGAACGGAATCAAATCAAATCAAAACGTATAGCGATGAAAACAGCAGTCGAAATCATTGAATCAGAAGTATCCATCCCTATTGCAATAAGTCAGGCAAAAGAATTTATACTGAGTGGAGAGATTGACCCACTGAAAGTGTGGGCTAATATGTCCCGGTTTAAAAAGATGATTGAGGCGTTGCAGGAGGATGCGGAAATTAAGGATTATGCCCTGCGAGAACTTTCCAAATACGGGAAGGAGCATCAGGTATCCGATTGTAAACTGGAGCAATTCGAGGCTGGCGTGAAATACGATTATACTGTGTGCGGAGACGGTACGCTGGATGAACTATATAAAATGCGTAACGCGGTCAATATGGACATCAAAGATCGTGAAAGTATGCTACGCGGTATTCCCGAGAATGCGACGTTGGCGGATGCCGATACGGGTGAAATTTTGCGGCGTCCCATAAGGACATCGAAAACGACAATCAAAACAACTTTTAAAAAATAACGAAATGAGCGATTTAATCAATGCGTCGATCTGTGTGACCGACATACCGAAATCCAAGATCAAACTTGCCGAAAACGGCAAAAAGTACATGAATATCACCATTGCGACGCGGCGCGAACCTGATAAGTATGAGAATACACATACAGTATTTATGAGTCAAACCAAAGAAGAACGGGAAGCGGGAACGGGACGCATTTACATTGGCAGTGGAAAAGGATTCGATTTTACACCGGCTGCAACGACTCCGGAAAGCGTAGACCAAATGCCAGTAGCATCAGACACGGACGATCTGCCTTTTTAAACCATGATCTACGACCTGAATAACATACTCGATAAAGAGCGTTTTAAACGTCGTTCGAACGATCTGTACAAGAAGAAAGCGGTCGTCGAACTGACCGAGAAAAAACGCAAAAGAACCCTGTCGCAAAATAGCTACCTGCATTACCTGCTCGGATACTATGCGATGGAAACGGGAAATACTATCGAATATGTGAAACGGGAATATTTCAAAAAACTGTGCAATCCTTCGCTGTTTCTGATTCCGAAACATGATAAATATATCGGAGATGTGTACGACTACCGCAGTTCCGCAGGGCTGACAACCGTCGAAATGACACAAGCGATAGAACGGTTTAGGAATTGGAGTTCATCCGAATGCGGGATATACCTTCCATCCCCCGATGAAGAAGCATTCCTGCAAAGCATTGAAATGGAGCTTGAAAGACACAAGAATTATTTATGAATGAGATCGAGCAGAAAACGTTCAATACAGTGGCCCATATTTCCGCAGGGAAGGCACTTTCCAAACTAATTCCGACCACTGCGACTATGGGGGAGATATTCTCTCTGATGAAGGATGCCGACAGCGAGGAAGTACGAAAGGCGCTACGCAGTCTGACGCGATCCGGAAGGCTCACATACGGCAGAACGATAAATGACTTTTACTTTAAAATTAATACGGATGGAAAAGAATAAAGACGACCCCCAAGGTGAATTTTACCGGTTGCTGAACGAGGAAAAAAGACTGATACGTCAACTCGGACGTACAGGGCTATGCACCGGGAAACTAAAAGAACTGAGCCGTATTCAGGCTCGCAGGGCCAAAATTGGCAAAATATTAAGCATTGGAATACTTGTAATCCTACATGGACGGCTTTATTCGATTAAATAGAAAGTTCTTCACGAATGTTTATTGGTCGCAGCAACGCACCTTTAGTCTGTCGGAAGCGTGGCTCGATTTGATTCAGATGGCACGATTTGACGCGGAACCAGCAACGAAAGAACTACCTAACGGTCGCTTGATAACTATTAAACGAGGCGAAATACACGCGGGTTTGCGATTCTTATCCGATCGTTGGGGCTGGAGTGTCGAAAAGACGCAGCGATACATCAATAAGCATATTAAAAAACACGAAATCGAACGCCGAACCGAACACGGAGAAAGCATTATAAGTCTCTGTAATTACGAGTATTACAATCCGATGGAAGGCACTCTGCCGAACACTACCTCAGACACTATGTCAGACACTACCCCGTACACTGCCCGAACACCGACCAGTACGAATAATAAGAAAGATAAAGAAGTAATATATAAAAAAACTCTCTCTAGAGAGAGAGTAAAAAAAGATTTCGTGCCGCCGTCTCTTTCGGACATGGAGGAATACTTTGAGCAGAATGGATACACTCGTGATGCAGCTAAAAAAGCGTATCTCTACTACACCGCCGGAGATTGGGTTGACAGCAAGGGGAATGCAGTAAAAAACTGGAAGCAGAAATGCATTCAGGTTTGGTTTAAGCCAGAAAATCAGTTTTTTAAAATGCCTTTGTAGCTATGTTTATCATCGAAACCAAAACGCAGAAATTATACGAAATTAATCCGGCGAGGCCGCATGGCGAGAATTACATGACTTGCCCGGTATGCTCGGAGACCCGCAAAAAGAAGCGGGAAAAGTGCTTCGTGTGGAATGTAGACAAGCAGGTCGGTCACTGTTGTCACTGTAATGCCACTTTTTCGGCACATATGTCGCTTAAATCCCGGCAACCAAAGGATTATGTCATTCCGGTATGGAAAAACAAAACTGAACTATCGGATGAAGCAGTAAAATGGTTTGAAGGCCGGATGATCTCGCAAGCTACGATTCGGGATATGCGGATTTATTCGGACAGAGAGTGGATGCCGCAGTTCGGTAAGGAGGTAAAGGTCATTTGTTTCCCGTACTTCATCGAAGGCAAATTAGTCAACATCAAGTACCGCGGGCCTAAAAAGTCATTTCGGATGGTAAAAGATGCAGAGCTGACGTTTTACAACTTCAACTGCACTTCCGAAGCCAAAGATTTGATTATTTGCGAAGGTGAAATGGATGCACTCAGTTTTATCGAGGCTGGGTTTAAAAATGTTGTTTCTGTACCGAATGGGGCCGGGGCTACGGATTTACCCTATCTCGACAATTACATCGACAGTCTCGGACACATCGAGCGATTCTATATCGCGACGGATTTTGACGATGCAGGATTGAAGTTACGCAACGAGTTGGTACGTAGGCTGGGCTCCGAAAGATGCTTGATCGTCACCTACAAGGGACGTAAAGACGCCAATGAGTTGTTGATTGCCGAAGGTGGCCTGGCTATCCGGGAGGTAATCAAAAACGCTCAGGAGATTCCGATTCAGGGATACATCCATCTGTCTGATCGATATGATGATATTTTCGCCATGTACCAACATGGGCTTCCGGAAGGGAATCGTATCGGCATTGCAGAAATCGACGAGACGATCCGGTGGGAAGTATCGCAGCTTGCCATTTGGACGGGCATACCTTCGCACGGGAAATCGGAAATGCTCGATTACATAGCGGTTCGTCTGGCTGTGATGCACGACTGGAAAACGCTGTTCTTCTCACCGGAGAATTATCCTGTCGAAAATCATTATGCGAAGATTGCTGAAAAGTTAATCGGCAAGCCGTTCAAAGAGTCGGACATGAGCCGCGATGAGTTCGATACGGTGTTTGACTACATTGAGAGCCACTTCTTTTGGCTCGATCCTTATGAGGATCCGACGCTTGAGAACGTTCTGAGCCGAGCAAAACAATTCATACAGCGCAAAGGAATCAAGCAGGTCGTAATGGATCCGTTCAACTGTATGGAACACAAGAGGGACAGAAGCGAAACGGGATCCGAATACGTTGGTCGCTTTCTCGATGAATGTTCCCGATTTACGAAACGTTACGGTATTCTGGGACATTTGGTCGCACATCCCACGAAGCTGGAAAAGATGCAAGGCGGAATATATCCTCCGCCGACACTCTACGACATCAGCGGATCCGCTAATTTTTATAACAAAGCCGATTATGGTTTGACAGTATATCGTGATTTCGTGAATCATCGAACAAAGCTGATACCGACGAAAGTACGTTTCAAGAATTTCGGGCATCCGAGCTCAGAAGGTATCGTATTGCAGTACAATCCCCGTAACGGAAGGTATCAGGTTCCGCCGGGAGACATCAATCTGCTGGACAATTCCAACTGGCTGCAACCGCGACAAGACGGTTTCCAGAATGACAATACATGGACTATCGACAGTGATGTACCCTTTTAAAATTATTTCAAAATGATTCATATCGGCATAGACACCGGCGTTAAAACAGGATTCGCCTCATGGGACTCCGAAAAAAGACATTTTATGGAGATCGTTACGCTAACGATCACACAGGCAATGGAGAAAGTACTTATTTACCGGAATTTCGGCCTTACTACCGGAAGCGAAATCAGATTGTATATCGAAGATGCTCGTCTACGCAAGTGGTTCGGCAATACCGGGCGGGAAAAATTACAGGGAGCAGGATCGGTTAAAAGAGACGCGCATATCTGGCAGGACTGGTGTCGGGAGCATGAAATCGATTGCCTGATGGTCGCTCCGAAAAACAATAAAACGAAAATGAACAGCGAGTCGTTCAAACGGCTTACCGGATGGCGGAAAGCCGTATCGGAACACGCACGGGATGCGGCTTGCATGGTGTATGGTCGGTAAAAACATTAAAAAACGTTAAAAACTTTAAAGAATTATGGAGGCTGTACAAGTAAAACAATTATCGCCTGGGGATAGGTTCGCCTTGAGGGACTGGATGGATAAACCTCAGAACAGAGTCGTTTACAGAATCCCAGAGAGGCCTTCTGACTCCGTTGTCGCTAAAAGAAAAACCATCGAAGTCATCTGCGAATCAGGGGGGGGGCAAAAGGATTAGGAATGATCTGTGGGTTTATAAGTTATCGAGAGTAAATCAAATTTAAACCCAAATCTAAACAACATGACGCACGGATCTTTGTTTTCAGGCATAGGAGGTTTCGACCTTGCGGCTCGTTGGGCCGGATGGGATAATCTGTTCAACTGTGAAATAGACCTTTTTTGTAGAACCGTTTTGAAATATCATTTTCCGGATGCAGAGCAATATGGAGACATCAAAACAACAGACTTTGCCGTTTGGCGAGATCGAATCGATGTGCTGTCGGGCGGATTCCCCTGTCAACCGTTCAGCCAGGCGGGGAAAAGAAAAGGCACGGAAGACGACCGCTACCTCTGGCCCGAAATGCTCGGAGTTATTCGATCTGTTCGACCCCGTTGGGTCGTGGGGGAGAACGTTCTCGGAATTGTTAATTGGTCGAAAGGATTGGTTTTCGAACAGGTGTGTTCTGACCTGGAAGCGGAAGGATACGAGGTGCAACCGTTCGTTATACCAGCTTGTGGCGTCAATGCCCCGCACCGGCGGTATAGAACATGGTTTGTCGCAAGGTTTATGGAAAACTCCGGTAGCCTCGGATGCTGCGGACAGGAATTTTTACGTCAACAGCCGGGGAGAACCGCAACTGTCGGCACAAGCGCAATTAGGATTCCCCGCGAGTGGGAAGCAATGGAAGGGAATGTTGCCCACCGTTCAGACGCAAGGCTTGAAGATGTGCAACGGAAATGGCAAAACACAGTTTTATCCAGTGGGATTACTTCCGACACCACGCACAAGCGATCACAAGCCGCCCGTCTCGCCCCGCGCTATGACGAGAAAAAACGGATGCATTCGAAACGACAAATTGAGCAATATTCCTACGATACTCGGGGAGCATTGCCAATTAAGACCTGGCAAGACTTCCCTACTCAATCCCCGGTTTGTAGCCGAAATGATGGGCTTTCCTACGGACTGGACGGAATTACCTTCCCGAAATGGCGAAAAGAATCGATCAAAGCCTACGGCAATGCGATAGTGCCGCAGGTGGCGTATCGGATATTCGAAACGATTAATGAATATGAAAATTACCATGCCGAGCAAATTTTCAAAATAGTTTAACCGCCTCCGGGCATAACATTATAAGCTATGATTTTAAGATTTAGAGAAGGTTCCGCGCTTCATGCCGAATTAAAGCGGATGTACGATGTGCGCGAAGCCACGTACAAAGAGGCATGCGACATTATCGAAGAGTTGGTCGGCGAGCGACCGGAAGGATTCGGATACCTATGGGGCTGGGGTTTCACCTGTGCATGGGATCCGTACACGGTCGCATTTAAAGACGGTTTTGTTCCCGATCCCAAATTGATGTCGGAAAATACGGAAGAATCGACCCGTGAGCATAAAGTGTACAAAATACTTATAACCACCCAAAAAGGCCGGGAAGCGTCGGATAAATTCAAGAGATTCTACAATTACATCACCTCCGACGGTCTGGAAAAGTTGGGTTTACCTCTTCATAAAGAAAGTCAGTATTTCTATTTCATGCCCAGCAAGGATGAAGCCGGGTACTACCTCGCGGTTAGCAATGGTATAGCCGATGTGCTGAAAAAGAACGTCGATATCACGATTGAATTAATGTAAAGCAATGAAAAAGATCATGTTTAACGACCGATACGGCCTGACACAAGCGGTAATTGAGGGTCGAAAGACCGTAACGAGACGAGTAGTCGATGTTTCGGGGAAATATTCAGAGTTACGGGTATGGCAGCCAGCCATAGAAATGCCCGACGGATTATATGGATACAACGATAATGGTTGGGAGTACCTTGTTGAACCTTACCGAAAGGATGAAATTGTGGCCATAGCACAGAGCTATAAGAATTGTGGATTTGTTAGAGAGTTTGTCACAGATGATGCTGAAATGTATGCAGGTTGGAACAATAAAATGTTTGTCCGCGCCGGTATGATGCCACACCAAATACGAATACTCGATGTTCGTGCCGAACGGTTGCAGGATATAACCAAAGAGGATTGTTTGAGGGAGGGAATTGAATTGATGTTGGTTTATGAAAAACTATGGAGTAAAATGCCGAAACCCATGTATCGTAATCCTGTATATGTCGGATTAATAGAAAGCGATCCCCGCGAAGCCTTTGCTTCGCTCATCGACAAGATCAGCGGACGCGGAACCTGGAATAAAAACCCCTTTGTTTGGAGAATAGAATTTAAACTGGTGAAATAATGACGACTCTACCGCCCATCTGCCGGGCATTGGCAATGGGACTGAATGAAGAATTTGAGAAAATGAGAACAGCAAAAGAAGCGGCCAGAGAGTACGCCGAAACATTATGGAATAGAGAATCCACCCTTGAATGGGAGGTCAGCCGTGATGCCTGCAAATCTCGTTCTGAGCGAGATTTCCTCGCAGGCGAAGAGTTTGGTTATCGCAGGGGCATAATCGAATCCTTCCAGTGGCTTCCAATAAGTGAAGGAAATCCAGAAAAATACGATTTCGTGATTATGAAGGATGAAAGAGAGCCGATACATACCAAAGGATATTTTGTTGTATCGGGGGAGCGAGCCAAAAATTGGGGTTTCCCATACATCAAAAGTGGTTATACCCACTGGCGGCCCATCGAACGAGTAAAAAGAAGTAAGAAGATGAGACCGAAAGAGTATTTTATCCGTATGACACGCATGTTCCTGGCCGGCAAAAAGTTTGGTTATCGCAAGGGTTTTGCCGATGCCTGGCGATGGATTCCGGTGAGCGAGCAACTTCCGGAAGAAGGACGGAAGGTGTTGGTGAAAGAGGAATCTATATCCCCTAACACCGACGAAACCGCAAAAGCAAACATAAAAGGGTATGAATTAGCGGTGTGGAATGGATGTGAATGGCAATTGGAGTACATAGATAAACCGACTCACTGGCGGCTAATCGAACCAGTAAAGAAATAAGAAGATGAAGATTCCGAAGTACAACAAGGGCGACACTGTATATTTTTCAGCGAGGATAAGTAAAGATCGTCACTTCGATATATTCGTAATGACAATCACAAGAGTATACGCCGATGGAAATATATGGCGATACGACATGACGGGTGAAACCTACGAGATACAAGGACTTCCGGAATCCCGAATAACAAACAAATGTATTAAATGATGGATACAAAGTTAACAGTTGACGAAATTCAGATCGCACTTCGGAATAGTGGCATTTGGAATAAGCGGCAGGATATATTCATCCCGAATCTTTCGTGGGGTCTGCTTGACTACGAAGCAGATTTGGTGATAATAACCAAATCGGGATACCTGACCGAAGTAGAGATCAAACGGTCGTGGGAAGATTTCAAAGCTGATTTCAAGAAAAACCATAAACATGATGATCCGCGAGTTTATAATTTTCATTACTCCGTGCCGGAATCAATTTTAGACAGGGTCGTAGATTTTCTACGTGAAAAGTACGGTGCAATATGTCCATCGGTACTTGGTGTGTCAGAGACAGGGAGCATCAGGCGTTACGGCGGCGGTACCCCTCACCGGGGCGGTCGCAAGCTGTTTATTGAAGAACAACTTACTGCCGCCCGGCTTGGGTGTATGCGGGTTTGGAATCTGAAAGAGAAACTTTTAAAACAAAAAGCGAAAATACATGAAAATCAAAGACATTGTTAACTATCTCATCTACTACCAGAAATGGAGACGCGGAGCAAATATAGAACAGCCAAATCCCACGGAGATCGGGGAAGCCATCGACGGGGCTTTCGGGAGCTCAGAAACTTTCAAAGACTGAAAAGAAAATGGAAAATTAGAGACTATGAAGAAGATAATTAGACACGGAGACCGATACGCTAATGCCGTATTTTTACGTAAATGCTGCGCTTGCGGCTGCCAGTTCGAATACGAGCGGCAAGATGTACTAAAAGTCTATTTCGACCCATTGGAGCATGTTGACCTTTGGTATGTAGGCTGTCCTGAGTGTGGGGATATTACTGGATTTGAGAAGCCAGAACCAGTAAGATGATGTTTAACCGCCGAGAGGCATAATAATAAACTCATGGGACTTTTAATCATTACAGGGATTTTGTTTATCACCGGAGTTATCTGGTGGATTGTAACCGGGAGATGGTCTGATCCTTCGGGTGGAGCTATCATTACCACGGTAATTTCAGGAGCAATCTTAATTATCGAATGTCTAACTATTGCTTTGGCACAAAGCGGATTTAAGAAAAATATCATGGATTATCATGCTCTTGAAATGCTTTTGGAAAGCCATAGGAATGAAATGAATCCGATGGATCGGGTATATGTCATTCACGATATCCATGTAAATAACAGGGTTATCAATGCACACCGAGCTCACTGTGATAGCTTCTGGATCGGGCTATGGTACTCGGAGGAAATCGGGAATTTAGAGTATTTGAAATAAAAAAAAACAAAAAAAATGGAATCAATAGAAGAAAAGGCCCGACGGTGTGCCCGTGCCTCACAAAGTTTAGTAATGGATTCAACAGAGGAAGATGAATTATACGTGGATGATATGATACGCATGTTCCTCGCAGGCGTCGAATGGGCCAATCGCTGGATTAGCATAGAAGAATATTTACCTAATGGATGCGATATGATTTTAGCAAAAGAACCGGACGGAAGGTTGGATCTTATTACCGGATGGCAATTACATGAACGCATCAAGCCTTATGCTGTTGATAATTTTTATATCGAATGGCGACTGGTTGAACATAAATAACCGTTTAACAATATTAAACTATGGAAACAAAAAAATGTTCATCATGCGGCAACGAATTGCCTATTAGCCAATTTCATAAAAATGCGGCAGCAAAAGACGGGCTTCAGCCTTATTGTAAGGCATGTATTAAAGCCAAAAGAGACAAAATTATGCATGATAGCAATAACGCACTTCGAGACTTCAGCCCGCGTGAATTAATTGCAGAACTCCGTGCTCGCGGATATGAAGGGGAGTTGCGCATAGTTCATAAAATAACAGTTTAATATGAAAGTTCTTTTCTCCACAATCACCACCACCCTACTCGTTATCATCCTGATTCGGGTAGAGCACATAGCGGACAGGATTCCAGAAATACGGTTTGATTCCATTATAGTCGATCCGCCGCCGGAAATTAAAACGACTACACCGATTATCCGTTCGGATTGGGATTTATTCATCGAAGCCCTGATCTACGTCGAAAGCAAAGGAGACGAACGGGCCGTAGGTAAAAACGACGATGGCGGAGTACTGCAAATACGGCCCATCGCCGTAAAGGAAGCCAACCGTATCATGGGGTTCGACAAATTCGCCGATTCCGACCGTTTCGACCGCCTAAAATCCATCGAAATATGGGAAACGATACAGGAATACCACAATCCTGGGAAATCATTCGAAAGGGCCTTAAAACTCCATAACCCCAACGGTGGGGAAGAATATTCAGACAAAGTAATGAACAAATACAAGCAACTCAAACATGATAACTATTAAATCGCTCGCAAAGAAGCTGGAAATTGCCGAAATCCGCATCTGGTTTTTGATTCGGCAGCGGATTATCAAGACCACGAAGAAAGGAACTGATATTTTGGTCGATGAATCGGAGGTATATGACTACCTGCAAAAACGCCCCGAACTATGGGATAAATGGAAGATAGACTATGAATACTGCCAGACTCACAAGATAGCATAAAAAAGCAAGGACTCCCCCGAAAGTTCGTCCCTGCCAACGTCCGCCCAGACATCCTCAAAGATATAAATTTTATATTGAAAAACATGACGACACCTTCAATAAAAAGAAGACGAGGCGGCAGACGCGACGACTCAACGGTTCACATTAACTTCACAAGGAAAGAACTGATAGACGAACTTCGGCGGGTGGAGTTCTATTGCAAGGTGGTAGACCGGCGGGCTCGAATCAAAGAACGCAGGAATGAAAAGTAATTTTGTAAAGCTGTAATTTTTTTATTTATGAATGATATTGCCATTTTTAGAAATGAAAAATTCGGGGAAATCAGGACAACTGAAGTTAATGGAGAACCGATGTTCTGTGCATTGGATGTATGCAATGTGTTAGGTTATTCTAATCCGAGTAAAGCTATTGCAGATCATGTTGATAATGACGAGCGGTATAACGAATCGTTAGAGCGCGGTGGAACGCTATTGTTTATTTCCGAAAGTGGATTGTATTCGCTTGTGATTCGAAGCAATAAGCCTAACGCTAAACCTTTTCGAAAATGGGTGACATCGGAAGTTCTCCCCGCCATTCGTAAGACGGGTAGTTATACAATGGCTCTTCCTAAAACATACTCAGAAGCACTTCGACAACTGGCAGACACAGTGGAAGCAAAAGAAAAAATACAACTCCAATTAGAAGCCAAGATTGAACAGCTCGACGAATCAAAAGACTGGTACACCATTAAACGATGGGCGAAAGAGCACCATATAAACTGGAGAAAAATTTCATGGCGAGCGTTAAGAGCCATTTCCATAGAGCATGGGTATGAAATAAAAAAGATATTTGACGGGAATTACGGGGAAGTAAATCTTTATCACAAACAGGTTTTTGCTATTTTATATGACCAATAAACTTGCATAATGTCCCGGACCTATTGACCTTTGCGAAAACAGATTACTCTATGGCTGGAACGTCTGATTTACTGCGGGAGATCGCCGACATGCTCGATGCGGGATTCTTCAAAAACATAACCGAGGATGATCTCGACAGGGCGAAAAGGGTGATTATGGCATTTCGGGATGTCAAAGTTGACTATGAGCAGGCGAAACGAATCACCGGCAAATCCGATTCGGCTTTCAACGCGAAAATATCGCGTTCCGGGATACCCGTCTGCAAGGAACGGCTATACAGGTACAGCGATATGGTTAAGATCAAAAATAAAGAGGTTTGACTATTGATAGTGCCCCAGGGCGGATACGACAAGCACTTCAACCGTTTCTTCGTTTATCCGATATATCAACCTGTGTTCCGAACTTAGCCGCCGAGACCAAAAACCGCTATATTCATGTTTGAGTTGTTCAGGGTTGCCTATTCCCGTTTCGGGATGATCTTCGAGTTCAGATAAAATACGGTCTATGTGTTTGTTTATCGCTTTGTTTCCACTTTTACGATGAGCGCAAATATCCTTACTCGCCTTCCGGCCTATGCTTATTCTATATTTTCCCATTCCTTTCGCGCTTCTTCAAGTGATATAAATTCCGTTTTGCCTGCTTCATATTCCTTGATACGGCGGGACAGTTCGGCGATATTTCGCGGATCGTCGAACCAGGGATCGCCTGAAGGGGATGGATTAAGACTGATACCGTCGCTAACCACTAATTCAATAAGTTTACGCCCGCGCTTCACAAATACGCGAGTATGTTCGGCCATGTCAAAGTATTTTTTTTGATTGTTCCGAAACTCCGAAGGGCTAATAGTAATTGCATCCATAATCTTTTTCATTTGTACGCACTTTTGTACGTTTTCTTGTACAAATATAATGCCTTTTATTGAGCAATGCAAATTTGTGTGGGTTTTCAGAACTAAACTAACCAATCACACAACTTGCTGATTATCAGATGTACTTCATTTTAGGGTATATCTGATAATCAGTAAGTTAATACTTATCTTAAATTTGGGCAACAAATCTTTGCTGAAAACGATCTTTTTAATTGGTAATTAAAAAATAGTTTGTATATTTGTGATGCTATCTATACTAAAGGGCCGAGATGCCCACCCCATTCACAGGTGGTTTTTTTATGCCGTGTTGTGAAATTTTAAAATATAGACTTCGGTCGTGTACCCCCGTACGAATGTTGTAATGACATCGTAAAACCCTTTAGGTAGATAGCAGCGGGAAAGGCACGACCGTTTTATTTGTGTCTAACAAAATGCTATCTACCATGTCTAACACAACCTATGCCAGCCGTCACAAGGACTGCGGCTTCGCGATGGAAGTCATTTCCGACTCCTTATCTATCTACAAAGTCTCTAAGCGAGGCAATGAATCCCTTCTCTGTATCAAGAACAGCCATGACGAAATCACCGTTACCCTTCGCCATGCAAAAATGCTTCTCGAATCCCTTTCTCGTCTCATCGAAGACCGTACCGTCACCGGCCCGCAACCGGTTTACAACTTCAGAGAATGCGTTAACGCTGGTAGAATCGTTAAAAGGGGGTAGACATGAACACCATGCAAATTTTCAATAATCAGCAATTCGGACGTGTTCGGGTTGTCGATGTTAAAACAGTGCCATATTTTGTAGCTAATGACGTATGTTGCGCTCTCGGATATTCTAATCCAAGAGACGCTATTAATAGGCACGTTGATAGTGAGGATAAAACTGGTGTCGTGATTCACGACGGCAGCCAAAATAGAGAAATGACAGCTATCAACGAATCCGGAGTCTACTCCCTTGTTTTCGGGTCTAAGTTACCTACCGCAAAACAGTTCAAACGGTGGGTGACGACCGAAGTTCTGCCATCCGTTCGCAAACACGGGGCCTACCTGACCGACCGGAAAGTAGAGGAAGTGTTATCCGATCCGGATACGATCATAAAGCTCGCAACGCAGTTGAAGCAAGAGCGGGCCGAGAAGGAGCGCCTTGCCGAAGAAAACAGACTGGCAAACGAGCAAATCGAAAAGGCCGCGCCGATGGTGCAATATTACAATAAAGTATTGCAATCGGACAGCTTGATTACGACAAACGTGATAGCCGATCAATTAGGCGTTAGCGCAAGACGACTAAACGACATGCTGGTGAAGCGCGGTATTATATACCGGCAAAGCGACACCTACGTACTGTATGCGAAATACCGGGGCCAGGGATACGAAGGTTATAGAACGCATACTTACATCAGCAGCACGACCGGCCAACAGTTTACCAAACAGCATCTATATTGGACGGAAAAGGGCCGCGAATTCATCTACAACCTGTTTCACGATGACCGAGTATGAATATACGGCCCTGGACGTAATCAAACGTATGGGCGAAGACGAAGTATTCCGCCGGGAATTGTTGCTGCTGATAAACGAGCTGCTTTGCATGTTGAAAAACGCATGTGAAAAATCGAATTAATTTTACATTTATACAACTGTAAATCAGGTATTTTATACTATTTTGCAAAGGGGTGGTGCGCTGTGCCGCCCCTTTCTATTTTTGTTTCCGTAGCTATCGTATGTCTCTGCGTAAATGGGATAAAATCATTAAAATATTCAATGCTATGGAAATGGTAGAAAAAGAAAAAGTGTATGTTGAAAAGGAGTCCGACGACTACGCCAGCAAAGGTACGGGAAACGCAGGCCTCACGCTGGGTATCATCGGAACTTCATTGGCCGGTCTTCTGTGGGCCAACAAAGGTGGTAATTTGTTCGGCGGAGGCAATGGTACGAATTACGCGACCGCTCCTTCGGCCTATCAGGTAGAACAGAAAGAATGCCAGGATGTCGTTAATCTGACGAATGCCTTTTGGCAGGCCAGAGTCACCGTGATGAACGAACGTTTCGCGGATCGTCAAACCATCAACGGGGAAATGTTCGGTCTTTACAAATCCCAGATCGACGGCGATTTCGGTTTGTACAAGAACCAGCGCGATCAGTTCGACGTTCTGAAAGCCCAGATCGACGAACTGAGAACCCAGGTAGCCATCGGCGCTGCCGTTCGGCCCTATCAGGACAAGCTCATCCAGTGCGAGATCAACGACGCCCGTAAGGATGCCGATTTCAATCTGTGGCGGCGTACATGCCGGATGATTTCCGGGGAGGTAGTTCTTCCGAGCACTCCGACTGTAACCGGTCTTCCGTCTTACAATCCGTGCGCTTGCTCGCAGTCTGCTCCTACGGCGTAACTTTTTCAGGTGACGGGTATATCCCGTCACCATTTTTTCTCAATAAAAATAGCGATGAATAACAATATTTTTTTGGGTTCCGATCCTCTTTTGGGGGGCAATCCACTACAAAATCAGTATCAAATCGACTACAACCAACAGATAGCGCAACTGGAGGCCGCCAAACAGCAATTGGTGCAACAGGCCCCACGCATTTCAAAGTCTCCGATATGGGACGAGATCGACAAGGAAGTCGATTCATTGACCGATAGCGAGATTTCGGCATTAAATAAAAACGAGGAATATCAACAGAGCAACAATGCCGTCCAATCGATCCTTAACCGGGAGTTTATGAAGATAATGCGCCCTATCGTAGAGAGCAGTCCCGAAGGAAAAAACATCCTTGAAAAACACCTGACATTGGTTCGGCGGCTAAGGAAGAGCGCGCATGAAGAAGCCAGTAAGAATATGGAGCTATTCAGGGAATATACGGAACATCATTCCGACATGACTTATGCGGAATTTCTCAAAATGAAAGCTAAAAAGAAATAAAGATGGATTACTTAACGAGAAAAATGCTGGCCGACATCGAGGCTTTGAAAATTCAGGTGGAGGCCCAGGCCAAAGAGATCGACGAACTTAAAAATAAGTTGAACGCTAAACCTAAAACGAAATGACAGCAAAAGAACAGGTAATATCCTCGGCCAAATTATGGATCAACGACAAGATCGAGTCCATGACAGCATCCAATCCGAGAATGTCGGTTATTGCTCCGAGACTAAAGCAGGGTATGGATAATCTAATCTCAAAGTATGAAGATAAGATCGACAATTTCATGCTGTTTTTTACAGATAAGGAGGGGAATCTTGACGTAGGCGATTTCTTCGATGAAGGGATTAAAATGTTTCAGGAATTGCCGGTATCCCATAAGAAAATCATGGGAATGGATATAGCTATCGGCGGCGGGGAAATCGTGGCGAAGCTTCCGGATAACTTTCTTGTGTCCATGCTCGTAGGCAACACAGGGGCCGTTAAACTAACTTCGGCCGATATCATGGAATTTAAAGACTTAATACTTGCGAAATAATGGGAAGATTACAAGACATGCTGAAGTCCTACAAATCGGAAGGACGCAGCAATGAAACCAAGATGTGGGAAAGCATATTGCTTATGGATGAGATGTTTGAGGAAATATCCAAAACGGATTATGAAAAATATTGCGACTTTCTCAAACGGCAGCACGAAATATTTTGCGGGCCTCACTTCAACGGAGAATTTGCCAAATGGCAGGTGGCCGAAATGTATCATACCGGATCTGACGGCAAGAAATACGCCGGGGAAGTATGGAGTCTGGAAGAAGTGCAGGAAATTGCATCCAGACATAAATCATCTATCCCTTCATCGTATAACATCTATGATGTGTATGTAGCTATGAATGCCAGTTACCATGACTTCTGTAAATTGTACAAGACGTGGTTCCCGGATAATTTCAAGGAGAAGATTATTGAAACCGCTATCACCTTCTGGTTTAAAGACGAAGATTATGGAGAAGGAAAAGTATGGGACTATTTCGACGACTGATAATAGGTGCCCCACATATCATAAACTTGACCGCGAGCGGAAAATAAAAGAACTGCTCAAAGACCTGGAATCAGAATTATCCCAGCCTAAATTCGAACAGATAAAAGAGGAACTGCTTCAGGTTTTAGAGGGGTAATTGCGGGGGTATTTTACCCCCGCAACCCTTTTCTCCAAATGTGTGATAAGTTCAGGGATGCGCGTTTTCTCTGCCATCGATTGTATGGCATTTGCAATACGAGCGACATAACGACACCTATTGATTATAATTTCTCTTTTAACCCATCCGCATAGTCGATTAGGGCCTTTTCATTGTCGAAGGTGTGGGTTTTCCCCTGACGACGAATAAATGCCACGAAATCACCTTTTTTTTCAAAAAGTTCCGAAACCGATACGTCAAGGGCAGTAGCGATCTTCCGGAGGGTCGCTATTGTTGTATTCCCGTTGATTGCTTTTGATAATCCGACACGAGAAATTCCAATCCGGTCGGCTAAATCCGTTTGCGTAATTCGTCTCTCTTTGAGAATTTCAGCTATTCTGAACTCATTATCCATAATTGTAAACCTATTATTTCACTCGGCAAATATACAAATTAAACAAAAGGTATACAAATTACCCGCAATAGATAAAAAAAAGTTGTCAAAACATTTGTATGTTTGAATAATTATTGTTTGCTTTGCATTGTTAAATAAAAACAAAAAGTTTGCAATTATGAAAGATAACATGACCACACAGACACGACCTAATATTAAAGAAGGTGATACCGTTGAATATATTATGGGCACCGAGCGAGTGACTGCAACAGTTATTGACATTTTTGAAAATGGCGATATTCGCACCGACCGTGACGGGGTGCGCACTCGTTATGAATACACAATTATCAACATGTAATTATTGATTTATGATGCACATGCGTGGCAGATATGCCGTACTTCAAGCGATTGAATTTGTTGAGTGAACAGCAAGTCATTAATTTTTCAGAAACATTTGCATAATGCGCCGAACGTTACAATCTTTGCAGTAACTCATATGCGGGGTAGTGTAATGGTAACATGGCGGGTTAGTGTCCCAGCAGATTATAAGTTCGAATCTTATCCCCGCTACAAAAGTTAAAAGATTATGAATATTTTAACGCTTATCATCAAACAAAAGTGGTTCGACGCTATTCTGTCGGGCGAGAAAAAGGTCGAGACCCGCGAAGTACGTCCGACTAACACGAAGTATATTTCGTATCGAGACAACAATACGGGCAATGTGTACAAGAAAGATACAGACGTGCCCGAATCGGCATGGGATAGTGAAAAAGGGGTCGATACAGTTATCAACCATTACGACGCGATTCAGTTCTGGGTAGGTTACGCAACCAACCGCCCCGGCGCGCTTGTCGAAGTTAAAAGCGCCGAGTTGATCGACGTATGCGATGAAGAGACGAAAGAGCCGATTGTGTACGAGCATAACGGCAACGAATACACCATGACAGAGATTGACTACCACCTCGGTAAGGTAATTGAGAAAATAAATTGTTAAACCCTTAAAATCATTGCTGCACTCGAAATTCAGTAAGAAATCGAATCAACAGGGCGACCGGCGTTAGCCGAGTTCGTTATCGTACAGTAGGCGGCCGCGCGACGAATCGTGCCGGTCGTGCACGCGACATTCGCGCCGCCTTTGGCATGGCGACAGGTTAGTTATGATGCCGATAGACCATGCAAACGAAGTGATTGCTTCTGTCCGTCAGAAAACGGACAGGGCAATCCTTTTTTATTCTTGCGGCAAAGACAGTGAAGTTTTGCTCGACTTGATGGCTCCGCACTTCAAAGAGATTGTTTGCGTGTTCATGTATTTCGTCAAGGGTCTCGACCATATCGACAACTATCTACGAGCGGTCAAAACTCATTATTCCAACGTTACCATCCTGCAAGTCCCCCACTGGACGCTGACGCGCGTTCTCCGTTGTGGGTTATATTGCATCCCCAATCCAAATGTAAGGCTGTTATCGTTGAAAGACGTTGATGAATCCATTCGAATGAAAACGGGGATATCTTACTCTTTCTACGGGATGAAACAGTCGGACAGCATGAATCGCTGTCTTATGCTACGCGGATACGAGAACGAAGCCATAAGCAACACAAACAAGGTATATCCTCTCTCCAAGTGGAAGAAGTCGGATGTAATGGCCTATATCAAGGCCAAGAAACTGCCCGAGCCTATATCCTACAACAAAAACAAATCGCAAGGTTTGACATTTTCGCCGGAGATCTTCGATTATTTGCGCCGGCATTATCCGCAAGACCTTGATAAAATATACTGCGTGTGGCCGTTCGCACGCAACATTCTTTTACGATATGACGCCGAAAAAACAGCAATCCAAGCTAAAGTACAAGCAGAGCGAAACGATTGTAATTAATCGGTCGCAAATCAATTTCGCACCCTACAATCCACGTAAGGACGATCCTGAAGTAGTAAAAAAACTCAAGAAGAACTTCAAGGTAGTCGGTTATTTGGGAGGTATCGTATGGAATCGCTTATCGTCTTTTCTTGTATCCGGACACAAGCGCGTACAGACGCTTGACATAATCAACGGATATGATGGGACACCCGATACAGACTACGAAATCAAAGTAGAGGCTGTCGAATTGGATGACAAGACCGAGCGAGAACAAAATATCTTCATGAACTCCCCATCTGCAATGGGCGAGTTCGACATGGAGAAGATGAAAGTACTTGTACCGGAAATCGATTACCAGGCGGCAGGTCTTTCCGAAGCCGATATGAATATTTATGGTATATCTGTCATGCAAGACGAGGTGAATTCTGGGCTGTCTGATACGTTGGATGATTTCGAGGAGATACAACGGCCATTTGAGGAACGCAAGGCAGCCGTAAAAGAGATGAAAGAACAAATCCGGCAACAGGCAGAGCAAAAAGCCGAAGACATCGAATCATATGTGATGCTCAATTTCAAATCCTACCGGGCGAAGTCATCGTTCATGCTTCGGTTCGGGTTCGGGCCAGACGATAAGATTATCCCCGGCGAGATGTTTTCGGATATGGTTGAACGGGTGGAATAAGTTACAATAAATGACGCTGTAAAAAATGCCTGTACACAAAAAGCCCAATCTTGAAGTTTTTAGGAAAGTCGCTAATGCTTGCGGTGGTATCCTGTCAGACATCGCCGCGAATATTGGGGTGGAGCGAAATACCGTCTACACATGGTGCAAAGATGATCCGGACTTTTCTCAAGCTCTCGAAGATTCCCGAGAACGGTTTGTCGATTTGGCCGAAAGCAACCTGCGCAAGCTGGTGGCTGGCGTTCCAGCCATAGAGACGGACGAAAATGGGGAAAAGCGTTTTGCTGGATGGATTGAAAGGCCGTCCGAAACGTCGATCATATTTACCCTAAAAACACGAGGTAAGAAGCGTGGGTATGTAGAGAGACAAGAGGTGGAAGCCGATGTTAATATGAAAGGCTCCATCAATATTCGAGACTGGGTAAAAGATAGATTGCAGAAGAAATGATTGAACCGCAGGATATATATTTACCATTATATGAAGATACCGAGCATTTCATTATTTTGATAACCGGAGGGCGAGGTAGTGGCAAATCATTTAACGCCGGAACCTTCATTGAGCGGCTATCTTTCGAAGAAGGGCATGTTATCTTGTATTGCCGTTACACGATGGCGTCGGCTGCGATTTCAGTGATTCCTGAATTTACAGAGAAGATAGAAGCCGATGGCACGGGAGAATTTTTCAATATCACAAAAACAGATATTGAAAACATAGTATCTGGGAGTCGAGTTCTATTCCGAGGTATCAAAACGTCATCTGGCAACCAGACAGCAAAGCTGAAATCCATTCAGGGGCTTACGACATTCGTATGTGACGAGGCCGAAGAGTGGATGAGTGAGACAGACTTTGATAAACTCGTGCTTTCGATTCGACAGAAAGGGATTCAGAACCGGGTTATCATTATTATGAACCCGACCGACTCCAATCATTTCATTTACAAAAAATACATCGAGAAAACACATCGGCTTGTCAATATCGACGAAGTGGATGTGCAAATTAGCACTCATCCTAACGTCCTACATATCCACACGACCTATCTTGATAATCTTGAAAATCTGTCCGAAGAATTTATTCGCGAGGTGGAGAACATGAAACGCGAGAACCCAGAAAAGTATGCCCATGTTGTTATTGGGCGCTGGGCAGATGTTGCCGAGGGCGCAATCTTCAAAAAAATAAATACGGTTAAAGTATTTCCTCAGTGGTGTGAAAACGTTGCCATCGGACAAGATTTCGGATATACGAATGATCCTACGGCAATGGTGAAATGTGGAACTATCGGCAATGCAATTTATTTCGACGAATTATGTTATAAAACGCACATGCTGACACGAGATATTATTGCAGAGTTAAAGAAATATCCGCATTTACAAGTCATGTCGGAATCAGCAGATCCGAGGCTCGTGGATGAGATCGCCAATGCTGGAATAAGTATTTATCCGGTAGACAAAAGCGGCCCCTCTATCATTGCCGGTATCGAAAAGATGCTTGAAATGGAAATATATGTCACGGAACGGTCATATAACCTTTTGAATGAATTTAGAAATTACGTTTGGGATAAAGACAAAGACGGACATCCAATAAATCGCCCGGCAGACGGACAAGCAGACCATGCAATTGATGGTTGCCGGTATTATGTTTTAGGGAAAATATTGGGAAAGATTCTACAACCGAAGAGTTACGAAGGATATTTTTAATTACTGATAATCCTGCGTAGATGCAGGACACCAAAACCGACGAAACGACATGAAAACATTGGAGGAAATACTCGCCCTCCCTTCGGAGGCTGAAAAAATCTATTATCTCAAGTATCGCCGCACGCCTTTGCCTGATGTGCAGGCTCTTTATAATGATTGGGACCCTAATAAACATGAAGTCATGGACGAAAACATTCGTCCCGACAACAAGGTAATCGTAGAAGAATCTCGACAAGATCCTAAAACGGGTAAAACGATTCCCCCCACTTACAAAAAAGACGACATTAATCCCACGAATAGGATTATGTTACCATTGGAGCAAGACATTACCAATATACACACCGCATGGACAGTGGGTAATGATCCAAAAGTAAACTGCAAGCCTAACAATGACCAAGAACAGGAATTGCTATCCATAATTGACAGCGTTAACCGCAAAAATAAGATGCGGTATAATAATAAACGAATTGTCCGCTCATGGCTTTCCGAAACAGAGGTTGCCGAGTATTGGTATGTTGTTAAAGATGCGGGTTTCTGGCGCAAGATTCTTACACGGGTAAAAAAGGCATTCGGAGGCACAATTACGCCACAATTTAAGCTTCGGTGTACCATATGGTCTCCATTCAGGGGGGATAAATTATACCCGTTTTTCGATGACACCGGCGACTATCTTGCATTGAGCCGTGAATACTCAGTGAAAGATATTGACGGCACGGAAACCCTGTTTTTTATGACCGTAACCGATGATAAAGTGTATAAATGGCGCATGGACGCAGATTGGGTAAAGGTTAGTGAATTTAGACATGGGTTCGATAAAAATCCTACTATTTACTCATGGCGTTCAAAACCGCTTTGTCATAACATTAAGCCCATTCGGGAACGATTGGAACGACTTATGTCGAACTTTGCGGACTGCATTGATCGTTGTTTTTTCCCATATTTAATACTCGAAGGCGAAATACATGGCACTCCGCAACAGTCAGGCAAAAATCGTCTCATAAAAATCACCAATGGGGGTAAAGTGTATTATTTGAACTGGGATCAAGCCAGCGACGCTGTACGCCTGGAACTGGATGGTCTATGGAATAAGGCCTATCAACTTACTAACACGCCGCAACTTTCCCTTGAGGCCTTAAAGGGGCTGGGTGATGTCCCGTCCGGCCGTGCTTTCCAGTTTCTTTTTATGGGTACAAACCTTGCAATTGACAATCACGCAGAGGTTATCGGCGAGCATATCCAGCGGCGATACAACTTCCTTGTATCCGCTATCGGCTCGCTCAATGCGGAATATATGCAAGCCTCACAGACTATTGACATCGAAACAGAAATACAGCCTTTCACTATTGACGACATGGCTGAGAAAATCAAGAATGCGACCGATGCCTGTGGGATGCCTGTCGCATCACTTAAAACGGGGGTTGCGTTGGTGGGACTTGTTGACAATGTTGACGATGAAGTAAGGCAGATAGAGGAAGAACGGGAGGCGAAATCCATGAACAACCTTATAGAGCCATCATTTTAAACTTTAAGATTTGGCACGCGATAAATTCGACCATCAAAAGTGGGAAAAGGAGCACAAGGATCATATTGCTGAATATGTTGGCAATATCGACGCTCTCTATGGTATTGCGGCGGTCGAATTATTGCAATTAGGCGCAAAATACGATTACAATCTGGAACAAGGGAAATTATTCTCCTTCTCGTCATCAAAACAGTCGAGCAAAAATGCGAATGCTATTCTGACGAACTTTAAATCGCAGTTGTACGGAATCATCACAGGGGGCATTGCTTCCGAATGGGCGTTCGCAAACACCAAGAATGACGAATGGGTTCGATCTCTTACAGACTCCCCTAAAAAGGCTTATCTCCAGCACAACCAACAGGCTTTAGAGGCTTTCAGAAGGCAAAAGTTTTACGGGCACACCTTGTCGGATAGGGTCTGGAAATACACAACTCAATTCAAAGAGCAGATCGAACTAACTCTGTCGGTAGGTTTGAGCGAAGGCCGTAGCGCGGCACGTATGAGTCAAGACGTTCGCCAATATTTGAACGAACCAGATCGACTGTTTCGCCGGGTGCGCGATAAATTCGGGAATCTCGTATTGTCGAAAAATGCCCAAACATATCATCCCGGGCAAGGAGTTTACCGGTCGTCGTACCAGAACGCAATTAGAATGACCCGCACGGTCATAAATACGGCATACAGGGAATCCGATTACATCCGGTGGCAGCAGTTTGATTTTGTCGTAGGCATTGATATTAAAACATCCAAATCACATGCTACATGGTTGGCAAAATACTGGTATCCGCGCTTTAAAAAAGGACGTGCGCCTTTGGAGATTTGCGACCGGATGGAAGGAAGGTATCCGAAAACATTTAAGTTCATCGGATGGCATACAGCTTGCGGTTGTTATGCCGTACCCATCCTTGCTAACGAAGGGACAAATAAAGATTGGTGGGAGAAGCCCGAAAACGAGGTCAAAGATATGCCATCAGGTTACAATGATTGGCTTAATGAAAATAAGGATCGTATTCTTGATGCGGCAAAACGGGGTAAACTTCCGTATTGGATAAAAGAGAACAAAAAATATGTGAATATTTTACAAAAACAGGGAGGCTAAATTCCTCCCTGTCATTATTCAATTCGCATTATCTGCGGGTAGCCTCAATAGTCTTATCAATTCGTCGATCAGCAATAGAAATTGCTCCCTGAACTGTTGATCTTCCGACAGCCTTTTAAGCACGTCGGCGACAGTGAAGTTATAATCCCCCATCTTGTCAATCCCCTAATAGTTCGTGAATGAACTTTCGCCCAGCCTCAGTCCACACTGTCTGAATGGATGTCCCGGTAGATCCGTCCAGGCGGGTAAAAGCATACGTATGCGTCTTAGTGAATCCCCGGTTCTGGTACTTGTGATACAACAACCACTGACCGCCCTGTCGGTATTGCACGCCTTTCGACTGCAATATGCTATTCAGAGTCCTTGCGGACATGCCGAACTCCTTCGCAATATTATTAGTGTTGTACGTGCTTTCACTCATCAGGACGGTATCGTAATACTGAACTTTAGGAGCCGCCATTTCAAGCTGTTGTTTATGTAGTTCGTTCTGCTCGGCCAAGCGTTGACGCTCGGCCCGCTCTTGCTTCAACGCCGTAAGCAGCTTGATCGCATTATCCGGATCGTCAATAATAGTCTCTATGGTCGGCTGTGTGGCTGTGATGCCGTACTTCAGCAGTTCTTTAAGCCTGTCAAGACACCAAAGACGAAAATCTACACTCAACCATTGTGCAAAATCAAGGGCTACGTCTTCGTGGAGCCAGGTGGCGGGATTAAGACCACCGCGATTTATTTTAATTAGTTGATTTTCAGCAATACCAGATTTTCTGGTAATGGCCTTAACTAATTCATTTGTAGATGGTAACGACAAATAATCATTTGGCCGCTTGCCGAACGGTTTTGCCATTTCAGTGGCCGATACATAGGTAATGCCGCCATCCATCCGGAAAGTCACCGGATTATTGTTATACTGAAATATCTGTGTGTTCATGGCTACGCGATTTTTACAAGGTTGGCAATCTTGAAACAGCGGTATTCCTCGCGTTCCGAATCATAATATACCTGAACAGTAGGATTGGACTTGCGATCCGCGCCTTTTGTCCGAGGCATAAGATCGGCGCGCAAAGTGCCGTATGCCTCACGAATCTCACCGGATATTTTCTGGTAGTAGAACTTGACGATACCACGTCTCATTTTCATTTTGAGCTTGAAATTAAGCCAAGCGGTTTTCAGGGCTTCGGACATTGTGAAGCCATTTTTACGTACAAGCTGCCAAGCTATACGCATAATGTCTCGCAAATCAGATGTTTTCATGTCTACCCTCTTTTAACGATTCTACCAGCGTTAACGCATTCTCTGAAGTTGTAAACCGGTTGCGATCCGGTGATGGTGCGATCTTCAATAAGACGGGATAGGGATTCAAGAAGTAATTTTGCGTGACTAAGGGTAACTACAATCTGATCGTTGCCCTGCTGAATGTTGAAAAGGGATTCGTTGCCCTCTTTAGAAACCTTGTAGACGGTTAGTGATCCCGTCGGTCTTTCGATAACGCAGCCGCATGAAGCATAGCGGGCCGCGTAGGTTGTGTTGTTAGACATGGTGATAGACATTTAGTTTTGCAACAAAAACAGCAGTGTTGCTACCTGCTGTCTATCACCAAAGGGCTGTTATCTCATTACAAGAATAACACAGGGCATCACTGCTGTAAGATATGTAAGGGCATAAAAAATGCCGAAAATAATTCGGCCGCATTACGCGCCCTTTGGTATGATAGACATTACAAATGTAATAATAATTTTTGTATTTACAAATCAAATTTATTAATTTTGACATACTAACCTAAATTTGGCAATCATGGATTTTAAAGATTCATTACTTGTTTTAGCAGACCGAGTCGGGAAACTTAAAAACGACATCAAAACGGAAGAAGCTACAAAAACCTCATTTGTCCTCCCATTTCTTCAATCTTTGGGATATGATATATTCAACCCCGTAGAAGTAACGCCAGAATGTGATTGTGATTATGGCACAAAAAAGGGCGAAAAAATTGATTACACTGTTCGCTTAAATAATGAACCTATCATGCTTATTGAGTGTAAGCACTGGTCTGCGGATCTCGACAAACACAAAGCTCAATTATTCAGATATTATCATGTTTCGCAAGCTAAATTCGGAGTTCTAACCAATGGTATAACGTACAAATTTTTTGCAGATCTTGAAACTCCGAACAAAATGGATGATAAGCCTTTCTTTGAGATAAATCTACTTGATCTTCGAGACAGCCATATTGATAAGCTCAAAGAGTTTTGCCACGATCAGTATGATATAAATAGGATCCTTAATTCTGCAACAGAGCTAAAATACATTAACGCAATAAAGGCTTATATCTCAGCACAGAGTGTTGAACCATCGGAAAAATTTGCTAAATTTATCATTAAGCAAGTATATAATGGGATAGTCACTAAAAGTGTAATGGACGAATTTACTCCAATGGTAAAAAGGGCATTCCAGTTGTTTACGAATGACTATGTAAACAAACGTCTTAAATCCGCTATTACACCCGAAGTTCCTGCTGTTGATGTTCCTACCGAATCTGAAACATCTTCAACTGAAGAATCAAAAATTGTTACAACAGAGGAAGAGTTGCAGGGTTTTTATATTGTTCGGGCAATTCTTTGCAATACAGTTGACTTGTACCGAATAGTTTATCGTGATGCCCAAAGTTATTTTGCTATTTTATTTGACAATAATAACCGGAAACCTATTTGTAGACTTCATTTTAATGGGGGCAAAAAATATATAGAAACATTCGATGAAAATAAGAATGGGACAAAACACCCCATTGAATCGTTGAACGACATATATAAAATATCTGATATATTGATTCAAACTGTCAGATATTACCTGAAAGCATAAATAATTTCGTTAGTCACACTTCGTTATTCATAAGATTAAACATCTTTCGAAGTTTCTTCGAATATGAATATGATACTAATGAGCGGTCAATGTTTGCCCCGTTGACCGTTATCCGTATGTCTGTAAGGTCATTGTCGCATAATGTTGCGAATACATCATCAGGTATATAAACATCAATTGTCACACTTGATACCTTTATAGCCCCTCCTGTTGAAATGCCTGCTCCCCAATGAATAGAATGATTGCGTTCTTTGGAAGATAAGTATTCGATCTTACCCTGTAAGCCGATCTTATCCCCGTCTTTTACAAGCAATATTATAGATGCAGACGAATCCTTTATTTCAACTCTTTTAATCTTTTCAATAAAGATGCGCATTGACAGCGAATCGTTAACTCTCCGCAATTTAAACGTCACATCTGGAGCTTTGGTTAATAAAGTGCTGGTTTCAACAATTTTGGCACCTGTAAATTTATCAATTTCGTTGACTGCTATTCTCTGGGCCGATAATGAATTGACAACTGAAATAATCGTCAAAAGTAAAAGTTTTTTCATTTATTAATTATCCGACATTTGACTATTCATTATCTCTCTAAAGTAATTTTCGTACTGCATTTCGCCCCCATCCGATAGTGCCTTGCCTTTTGCAGATGCTTCTGTGTACATGATAAGCATGGAATCATCCAAGCTATCCAAGCTTATTGCAATAAGCATAGTACTTTTATCCAGATCATTATTGACAAAATAATAATCATATCCCTCTTTTACAATAGGCTGATATCTCTCTGCTATAAATTTTATGGCTTCCTCTGCATATAAATACGATATGGATATTGCCGAACAAACCATCTTACTGTTTTCAAATAAGTACATTACAGCAACTTCAGAACTCTTGCCTCCTTTGAACAAAATACCGTTATCTTTTGCATATTGGAATGATCTCTTTTCTTTTGATTTTATTTGGTCTACACTTGCTCCAAAATCGAAAAGGGGTTCGGTGAAAGTGCTGTACATCGGCGTTACCTCTACCACGCATTTTACATTATCCGAATTTTTTGTGGCAACGATATGGGTTTTGCCAACGTGATTCCCTTCAACAAGACCGCTTGCATTCACGGTAGCAACAAAATTGCTTTCTGAACTCCATGTAACTGCATCAGAAGCTTTTAATTGTTTTGTTTGCTCGTGATGTAAAGATATGTTAGTCTCATTTAATGATAAGTTAGCCCCACCATCCTTATCATCTTTAGAGCATCCGGTGAATAACAGTGTACAACCTGCCGCAAATAAAAGTAAAATCTTCTTCATAACATAAATTTTAATAGATTTAAGAAATTGAAATACAAATATAATGATAAAAATCCCCCCCCCCGCAAATTAATAAATATTATAATAATTATATAGCCATAAGTTTTGCTTATGAGATGATTTTTTTTATCTTTTTTCGCTCTACCTATTGGATAATGTGCCGAACGTGCAGACCTTTGAAGTGCTTATGATGATATAAGCCACAGGCACTAACGGAAGGACTTATTTACGTGTGGGAATTGGGCCTGCTGGCGAAAGTCGGCGGCCCATTTTTTTGTTGCGGATATGATGATTTATCCTAAACCATATAGAACGGAAGAACATGAAAGAGAAGATTCTCGAAAACTTGAAGAACAAGTATTCCAACTTGGGCTTCGGGCAAAGGGCTTTTGACGGGGTTGCCCTTTATCTGGAAAAAACCATCACCGACGAAGCACAAATAGAAACCGCTATTAGCGGGGTCGAACCGCTGCTGAAAGCATTCCAATCTGACATCGACAAAGTTCGCACGGAGAAATCCGCGCTGCAATTGCAGTTAGAGGAATTGAAAAAGGCGGCACCTGTTACCGGGGGCGAACAGGCCAAAACCGAACCCATCAATCAGCCTTTCGATATCGAGGCGCTCAGAGATGAACTCTTGGAAAAGCTCAGGGAGGAAACTCGCACTGCACTGCAACAGGCTCAGTTGGCAGCGCAGAGAAGCGCCATGATTGCAACGAAAGCAAAAGAATTCGGAATCCCCGAAAAATTCGCCGCAAAACTGAACATCGCTCAGGATGCAAATCTCGACGAGTATTTCAAAGATGTAAAGCAGGACATGGTCGACGCAGGTTTCGAGTTTTCCGAGCCGCCCGCGCAGGGTGGCGGCATGACCGATAACGGGAATGACATCGCCAAACTGATTAACACGGGCACAGAGCAAATTGTTAAATCTCAAAACAAGTAAAAAATGCCAGCAGGATTTAAGTATGATTTAACCCCGGGAGACGTGCTGAAGGAATTGTGTCGGTTCGATACAGTTTATCGTCTTTCGGGCGGTTTCAACTTCGAGGATGCGAATATTCCCGAAGGGACACTGCTAATGCCGCTGACCCCTTTGTACGTCAACCTAACGACGCGCAAGGCTTCCGCGGTAAAAAATGTCAAAGTGGTCGAGAAGGTGACTACGAGTACGAAAATAAAAATCGCAAAGGGCTCCCTTGCTTACAAGGGTATGCATCTCGGCGATGGGACGAACGGCGCAACCGTTTCAAGTATCAGTACTACCAACGCGGACTACGATGAACTGACGATGAGCGCGGCTCTCGCCGCAGAAGCCGGTACGGTTCTTTTCGAGGCAGCGACCGCAGACGGCACAGCCCCGAAAGCCACCGCCAATTTCCTCAATTATGCCGTAACGAAGGTGGAACCCGGCGCAACGGTTACGGCCATCGGACAGGCCTATGAGGTGCGGGAATCGAAGCTATACGTTCCGATCTCCGACAAAGACAAAGAGACCCTTACGTCTCGATTCCTTTTCACCATCTAAACCATGACGACAATGAAACTGACACTTGAAATTCTTTTCAATAATGCCGATGTCGTCAAAGCGGTTATTGACCGCACGAAGGCGACACAACAGGATGAAATCTTCTGGAAGCGTTATCTCGATTTCGAAGAAACCAAATCCCGAGTATTCAAAACCTATCTCGGTACGGTTACGGGCGTAACAGCCGGATCGATAATCGACCGCAATTCCAACAAGCCTCTGCGCGAACGCAAATCGCTGGGTAGCGGTTATGGGGAAGTGGCTTATCTGGGCGACCGTTATCAGATGGATAACGACCGTCTGGATATGATTAAGTCGCTTATCGACAAATTCAATGCAGCGAAGCCCGCGGATCAGGTGGCCGCCATGAATGCGATTATCGACTATATCGTTGATGATGTACGCCAGATCCGGCTTGCCCCGCATAAGCGTATGGATATCGTAGTCGGAGATCTCCGTTCTGACGGCAAAGCATCCGTGACGCTCGCAGACAATCCGCAGGGAATCACCTTGCTCGACATGGAGCTGCCGGTCAAGAAGATCACCCCCGCTGCCGGAGATAAAGACAATTTCATCACCTACCTGAAAACCCAGATCGAAGCAATGCGTCCGACTATGGGACGGTTCTCTGTGATGGAAATGACCCGCTCGACGTTCAACAAAAACATCGTCGGAGCCAAAGAGTTTGCCAATACTTATAAAATGATTATGAGCGGCGCGCAAATGGCTATGGCTGGCGGGCTCATCACAGAAGCGATGGCGAACCAGGTTTTTTCGGGTATCGGGTTGCCAAATATTCGTATCATCGACGATACGGTAGCGATGCCTGACGGGACTGACATGCTGACGTTCAAAGACGACCGTATTACGCTGCTTCCGCAGGATAAGATCGGCAAAATGATGTGGCACGAGCCTTACGAAATCTCCGATCCAGTGCCGAATAAGACGTATACGCGACTTGAAGGCGGCATGTGGACTTCGAACTGGCGCACCGACGAAGGGCGCTTCATGGAATACGGGGCCGAATGGATTCCGAATTTCACAGCGCCTAACAAGATCGCCATTTTCGATCTCTCTACGATGAACGCATAACACTTCCGGTATGACGAACTTCGAAGCAATATCGGCAAGGCTCTATCCTTACAACGTAGACGATAGCCTGATCGCTGTCGCATGTTTAGATGCAGAACTGAAAACAGAAGATGAATATGCAACCGGCAATAAGGTGTCTGTCGCAAAAGCATCGATTGATGTTCTGAAACAGCTTATCGTCCTTTCTTCTGAAAGTAATGGCGGCTATTCGCTCGGTTATGATACCGATGAATTACGCCGTCGAATCCACGACATAGCAAAGGATAATGGCCTAACCGATATTGCGGACGAGTTCAATGCAACTCCAACAATCGAGTTTTTACCATACTGATGATCCGATATCCCTACACACTCGAAATATGGTATGAGGAAGACGCTGTACCTAATCCTGACGGTTCGCCTGGATGGATCGAAGGGAAAGGAGAATGGCGAGTTCTCGGACGTTGCAATGCCCGCCAAAACGGACAGGCCCGCGAAGTACGAGGCGAAAACGGACAGGCCTTCCTATACTCATTCGAGGTTACGATGCCGGCAAATACGCCGCCCATCAAACTCGGAACGCAGGTGTGCATTTTCGACAGTCGAGGAATCAACATTTTCGATCATGCACACAGAACCGAGGACGGTAAGGGAAAGTCGTATCCGGTACAGGGGTTTTACAAAAGTGGACAACGTTACGAAGACACGAGATTATGGCTCTGAAATGCACGAACTGGCGCGAGGTGGAACTCGAATTTGTCCGAGCTAAGAAAGAGTATGACCGGAAAGCGGTCGAGTGGCTTTCAGCACTCGGCGAACGAGTGGTAAAATACGCCATCGAACACGGTAGCTATACCGATCGAACATCCAACCTTCGCCACTCTATTGGCTATGTAGTAGTTCAGTACGGTAATGTCGTAATGGATGATTTTAGCAATGGTAACGGTTATGCCGAAGCCCAGCAGAAAGCCCGTTCTTATGCTCTTCAAGTCGCGCGCGAACTTCCTGCCAACAAAACCTATCTCGTATGGGTTGCCGGTATGGAGTACGCCAGGTATGTAGAAGCAAAAGGTTTCGATGTATTGCAAGGTTCCGGGGATTGGGTGGAGGCCACCGCTGAAAAGCTCAAAGCGGAGTTCGCACGATTCTTAAAATCAAAAAGGTAATGAATCTGACTTCTACGGAAATATTCAAACTCGTTTGGGATCGCATTCGTGACTCGTCGTTAGGGAAAGCCATTCCAACGATGTACGCCGATCATTACCCTAATAATCCTTCCGGTGAATTTGTGGTAATGACTTCGTTGACGAACGTTATCGGCGATTCCCAAGTGGCGACGGTAATCGTAAATATTTACGTTCCTGACGACACTCCCACAATTAACCGTGAAGAACAGCGCTTCCCGAATCGCAATCGTCTGAATGAACTAACGCGGATTGCCTTTGAATCCATAGGTAATTATCCCTTTGATAAACGCTGGTTCTTTGATGTGAGCGACGAATCTATCATCAGTGAGGAGAATGTCTCCTACACTTTTTCAAGCATTAAAGTTCAATTTAAAAAATACTAAAATTATGAGTCAATTAGTAGGACTGGCATCAGTTCATTCGGGAGCCCCGCTTCCGAAAGGCGTGCAAGATGAAGGAGCCACCAACCTCATTAAAGCTTATACACTTATTACGCAGCCATACAATGGCGGTGTTAGTACAAACTTTTCGGTTCCCACGAGTAATAAGTTTTACAGGGAAGGACAGTCAAGCCCTTTCTTTGTGATAAGGGACCCGTCGTCAGGGACACAAGAACTCACATGGAATATCGCCGATTTCGACGACGATACCCTGGAGTTCTACTTTGGCACGGATGAGCCTGCAAAGGGCGAACTGTACGAAGGAGAAAAGGGGTTTGTTTTCGACACAAAGGCGGGATATTCAATAGCTTTTGCCCGCCTTAAATACACGGCATCCCTTACGGGTGGGTTGAATGTGAGCGATCCTTTGCAGATCGCCGTATCAGCCGAAGTGCTCGCCCCCGAACAGGGCGGCGTGGCATGGTGGCCCATCCCGATCCCGGAATATACGACAACTCCGGGTGTCTAATCCTTTTTCCCGCTGGAAAGTTAACGACTTGCATCACGGAGCGAGACCGGGGCGGGATCAAATCTTTATCGAAATGACAGACATTAAAGAATCAGTAACGGATAAGCGAGCGATTAACGTTCTGACAAGTAATAACGAGTCCTTCGGTATCGAGGATATGGATGGGAACGAAGTGACGCTTTGTCTATTCCCGCTCCAACTTGGGCGATTGGCTATGATTACTCGTCGTCTTCTCGACCTTGATATTCTATTGGACAATAACGCCGAAGACCCGGTCAAACAAATGTGGAAGGTGTGCGCCGAAAGAGCGCGAGAAGTCGCCGAGATCATCGCTATCGCAACACTTCGAACCCGAAAAGAAATCGATGAGCAGTTTGAGGCCCGCACACAACTATTGCTCGATTCTCCTACTATGACATCACAGGCTTGCGTCAATCTTCTTTACGCAATTGTTTTCATGTCCTATTATGAGGATTTTACGGACGCTATTCGCTTGGTAAGAACGCTGCGGGTAACGATTTCCCAGAATACGGCAGCGAAGCGGATAGCCACTACGGAGGGCAAAGTATCTGGGGACAAATAGACGCACTCGCAAGCCGATACGGATGGACGTTCGACTACATTTTATGGGAAATATCTTGGGCTAATGCCCAATTGATGATGAAGGATTCCCTTAAAACGGATTATAAAAGCAAGACGGATAATCCTGGTCAAAATAATAATTCATCCATCCCTGATGTGATAGATGTAAACGACCCGCAATCAATGAATTTATTCCTTCGGATGGCCGGAGGCAAATAAAATAGAACGGAAATACTATGATAGACCTGACAGCAGTCATCGACAATGAAGAAGCGATTCGTAAATTCAGAGAACTTCGGAATATAGCGAGAAACGCAACGACAAGCGTTGTAACAGATGCAGACCGCATGGACTATGCGATGCAGCGTTTTGCCGCTACACTTGGAAAGATCGGGGTAGGCGTTTCACTTGCCGGGTTGGTTAGGCAAATAGCTACTACTCGCGGTGAATTTCAGCAATTAGAAGTTGCCTTTACAACATTACTTCAAAACAAAGAGAAGGCCGATGCGCTTATGGCCGAAATGGTCGATTTGGCGGCAAAAACACCCTTTGACCTGAAAGGAGTGGCCGATGGCGCTCGTCAATTACTCGCGTATGGGTTCGCCGCCGAAGATATCACCGGAACGTTGACGCGATTAGGTAATGTAGCGGCCGGCTTAGGATTGCCGCTGGAGCGATTAACCTATTTATACGGTACGACCGCGGTACAAGGACGCTTGTATGCTCGTGATATGCTTCAATTCACAAGCTCGGGTATTCCCGTCCTTCAAGAAATGGCTAAAATGTACGGCAAAACCACCGAAGAAATTAACGAAATGGTTTCTGCCGGAAAGATCGGTTTTGAGGATGTAAAGAAGGTCATTGAAGGAATGACCAATGAAGGCGGACAGTTTTACAACCTCATGCAAGAACAATCCAAAACAATTACAGGACTTATTTCCAACCTCGGCGATGCTCTTGATACCATGTTTAATGATATCGGAAAGTCGCAGGAAGGAGTTATTGCCGGTGTGTTGCAAGGCACTATTTCGCTCGTTGAGAATTATCAGAAAGTACTCGACATCCTTGTCCCGTTAGTTGCTACTTATGGGGCGTACAAGGCGGCTATTATGCTTACGGTTGCAGCACAGCGTGTCAATATGGTCGTTATGCGTGAAGCTGTTTTGCAAAAAGCATTAGCGTTAAAAATTGGCAAAGAACTAACGGCTGCCCAAGCCGTAGAAGCTGCTCGCATGACGCTTGTAACGAAAGGGTGGAAAGCCCTTACCGTTGCAATAAAGGCAAATACAGTCGCAATGCTTCGCAACCCGGTTGGTTTAATCACAACGGCTATTGCGGCTTTGACTTACGGACTGTACAAACTCATCACGGCGGATTCAGCTCAAGAGGCCGCACAAAAAAGAGTGAATGCCGCGATGGATGAATACCACCAAAAACTCGACGAGCAGAAAAGCAAGGCCGAGAGTTTACATTCGGTAATGAATGATGATGTGAGCACCGCATATTCCAAACAGAAGGCTTACGAAGATTTAATAAAGACCTATCCTGAATTACTGAAAAAGTATGACGAGGAACAAATAAAATTGATGTCGTTGGTTGATTTAACGAAAGAGTTAAATCGAATTAACGACGCCAGGAAGGAACGTGATTTAGAAGAGAGATACAACAATAAACTTGCTGAAATAAATAGAGAAAAACAATATCATAATACATGGATCGGGAAACGCGACGATTACGCCGAATTGTATGAGTTAGAAAAGCAATTAAAATCGTTCCGTGAAACTATGGCGGCAGCAGCCCCGGCAGATGTAAAAATAGCCACGCTCCAGGGCAATATTGATGAACTTACCGAACAAAACAAGGAAATAGACCGGCTGATTCAGGAGGCAAGAAGAAAGGCTGCACAGGGTCAATTCATCCCGTACAACGAAAGTGAAGCCTATCTCCAAGAGCAAAAACAGTCAAACGTAAAAACAATCGCATCGAATCAAGGGCAAATTACCAAATTACAAGAAGGAGGCACGGCCGTCGTCCAAAATAAAGCTTATTGGGAAAATCTAAAAAAAGAAGCCCAAGGAGCTATCGATGCGATGGATATATCGCTCAAAGGTACCGCAGAATGGAAAAAACTTGAAGCTCAAATTGTTGAATACGATGCTAAAATAAAGCAATTCAATACATCTGATAAAACTGTAAAATCCGTTTCTGATGCTCAAAAAAAACTTGCAGAGCTGATCTTCGCAAACGACCGCGCTCTTGAGCAGTCGCGCCTCGATATTATGAAGGATGGTCGAGAAAAAGAATTGGCAGAGCTCGACATGCAAATTACGGAAAAACTGCAAGTTATTGAAAAAGAAAGAAAGCTATTGAACGAAGCATATGATAAAGACCCATCTTCCGCACGAAACGAGGCAGCACAACGAATGACATCCGAATTCAAAGGAAATGCAGGCCTCCTGGCACGTCCGCTCATTGATGCTGCGGAACTTGTTAAAAAGGGATGGGAAGACGCAGGGGACGGTATCGCAACCGTGTTTAGCTCTCAGTATGGCATATTAGATGCCGAAGGCAAAGAGATAGAACTACTTGTTACACCTATACTTCCTAATGGTGACGTATTGTCGCCTCAGGAATTGGAGGATTATATTTATCGACAACTGCAAGGAGCTTCGGATATTCTCAAGTCCGACACGAAAAAGATCGTTATCGCCACAGGTGTCTCTTCAGATGGGTCTGCTGGGGAAATACTCCATCAGCTACAAGAAGCCTATTATTCTGAGGATATAAAATTCAAAGAACGCCAAATAAATATCGAACAGAAACTTGTAGACGCAAAGGCGGCGATTAATCTGAAATATGCCAATGAGTACGACAAAATATCGAAACAGATCATGGATGATACTTTGTCTGATGAGGAAAGAAAATTCCAAGATATTAAAGATAAATACGCAGAGTTTCGTAAGTGGGTCGAAACCGCTAAGGAAGGTGGTAGTATTACATTAGATCAGGCAGGGGAACTTGAGGGGAAGATAAAACAAGCAGAAGAAAATAAAGTTCTTTTAGAGAAAGAAAAGGCATGGAATGAGTATTTAACGAAATATGGGACATTTCGGGAACGGTTACAGGCTACCAAAGACGAATATGATCGTAAAATAGCAGGGACAGTAACCGAAGGCGAACGCTCCATGCTTGAAGCGGAAAGAGATGCCGCACTTGCGGATTTTGAGGTGCAAGCGTCGGAATGGGCGCAACAGCTTGCTGATATGTCTATTGTGCAGTTAGATGAAATGATGCGTGAAGCTCAAAAAAAACTAGAGGAAGCACGAAAGGCATACGATAAATTAGACTCATCATCAACATCGGAGGCGGAAGGACTCAGAAAAACGATTATCAGACTCGAAGCCGAAATAAAGAAGCTGAAAGAGCAATTAAGTAAAGCGAGTGAGACCGCTAAAACGGGAGACTGGGGGGGAATGGCAACTGCTTTTAATGCAATAGCCGAAACCACAAGAAACGCCGCAAATGGTATTTGTGAATACGATGAGGGACTTGCAAATGTATTGTCAACAATGGGCGATATTGCTGCTAGTGTCGGATCATTTGCCAGCGCAATGGGTAACATTGAAACCAGTGGGGCAAGTTTCGAAAATGTTATGGGGGGAATTACATCGGGGATTAGTTTGGCTACCACGGTAATCGGAGGATTATTTAATCTTTTTAAACGCGATGATGCCATAGAGCGAACCCGACGTCAATTCGCTGATTTGAATGACGAAATAATACGCCTGAAAAGAGAAAGCGAGATTAACGGGTGGGAAGGTACAATATTCGGTGAAGATGCTTTTCGCAATGCTTCTGAAAACATGAATGTCTTTACCGAGGCTTATGATAGATACAATAAAACACTATCAAAGATTCAGAAACGGGGAGGTAAGTTCAGTTTTTTGACGGGCATAAAGGAATGGGAAAGTGCCGCCGAATCTATTGCCAATATGTCGGTAAAAACCCGTCATGGGACATGGTTTCGGTCAGCCAAATATGAATCGTTAGGAAGTTTATTGCCTGAATTATTTGATGATGGTGAATTGAATATGGATGCCTTACAAAAATTCACCGAATCCGATCTTTTTGGCAAGCTGGCAGAGGAAAACCAAGAGTTAATAAAAGATCTTGTTGATGATTGGGAACTATATCAAGATGCTATCGAGGCGACTAAAGACTACTTGTCCGGTATTTTTGGTGATTTGGGTAATACAATGACCGATGCGCTTGTAGATGCGTTTACGAACGGTACGAATGCAGCCGAATCATTTAAAGACAGTGTTTCCGGAATGCTTGGCAAGCTTGCTAAAGATATGATCTACTCAATACAACTTGCGCCGCTTTTTGAAGAAGCACAAAAGCAAATGCTTACGGCAATGGAAAACGCTAGCGGATTATCTCCTGAAAAGCAATTTGAGCAGTACACAAATATCATTGACTCGTTGGTTTCAAGTGTAGAAGGCAAGCAGGACGATGTTATGCGAATGTTGGAGGCGTTTCGGGAAGCAGGCAATAAACATAATTTGGATCTATTCACACCTGATAATGACGTATCCGCCCAGACCGCATCAACAAGAGGATATCAGGTCATGTCCCAGGACGAGGGAGAAGAAATGAATGGCAGATTATCGGACGTTCAGGCTAAAACCGGCAATATCCTTGCTGCGGTCGAATTTGTGAAAAGTCTGAGCGCAGAACAGCTAAACAGAACCACCGACATCAGGGATATTATGATTCAGCTTAACGGCAATGTCGCAGACATCAGGTCTTATACAAGGGTGTTGCCGACTATGAACGAAACACTAACGTCCATGAACAGAAAACTCGACAATTTGTAATATGGCAACTTCGGATATCACGATAAATGGAATTACCCTTTCATCATTGGGGGTAACATTGGTTGCGGGAAGCTACAAAGAATTTCTTACGTTTGAACCGCTGAAAGATTTTGTTGAAAACGATGATCCTTTAAAACCGGGCGTAGAGGTTATTGTTGAAGACCCTGTTTCGGACGAACGGGATTTAACGCTTACCTTCCTGGTTGCCGGGGCCGATAAAGCATCCTTCTTGTCGAATCTTAAAAGATTCAAGTCTGAGCTTCATAAGGGAAAGGTAGTATTGTATATTCCCGATCTTGGAGAATATTACCACCTAATTTATAGGAATGCCACGCAATTTGAGAATTACCGCCTTCGCGCCTGTAAATTAGCGATTAAATTTCGTGAGCCAGATCCGACAAGAAGGACGGCAGAATAAGTTAAATCCAATACAAAATATGAAACTATAATGCGGCTTCAAATTTTCGCATGGATGAGTCGGATAGGCGGGTTCAAGGTTATTTGCAATTATTTGGGGATCGATATTCTGAATAGTAATCATGCAACCTACACTTGCTGAAGTTCTGCGCCTATGCGACGTATTTCCTCTTTTATCATTTCCATTCGATCCGGCGACGGACACTTATTTCCGCTTATGTATTGCGCCAAAAGACTTTGGGCTATTCCCATCCGGCGGGCTACGGCAGAAGCATTTAATTCGGGATGCGACATAAACAGTTCAAACAATGGGGTTTTATTGTTTTTTCTGAAAAATCCCTCATAACTTAAATCTTCGTCAATATCTGGCCAATAAATTCCGAACGCATTAGCCTTATAGTTTTCGCGCTGCTCCTTTGTTGCACACTTCAAACGCGGATACTCGACGAATCGCTCAGATGCTTCCCTTCCATCATCCGTGCGAATCCATACAGCACTGTTCGTAATCCATATTTTTTCGACCTTTATCATAACTACCTACTTTTATTAAAGAACCTATTCCAATGTTCGGCTATTACTTCCTGGTTCTCCTCGATAATAGCTTCTACCATCTTTAATTCGGCGGGTTTCAGCCCATTATTCTCCACTAAAGCTACCGGAAATATATTGAACTTTGCACTAATGTTATCCTTGACTACATGGATATGTATCGGATCATGGTCATTTGAGTAAAACAAAAAACGAAACCCAAACATAATAAATATCGTCGGCATATCTATTTTCATTTATAATGCAAAAATAGGTAATATTTTTATTACCTACAAATGTTATTTAAAGTTTCTTGCATAATGTGCCGAACGTATTGATCTTTGTTGTGTGCTTGTGATGATGCAGGCTACGAAGTTTTACGACGAAATGACTATATATAATCCTTCCGGAATAAAAATTATAGATGTTCGCGTCAGTAAGAACGCGATCATAAAATTCGTCCTAATGGGCGATTATTACATTCAACTTCCCTTTTCATTAAAAAATCAAACGAGTTTTCCTCGCGGTTCATACATAATCTATAAGGGCCGCAAGTTCGAAATCATGTCGAACGTGACACCCGAATTTGACAATAATACGGGTGGGTATAAATACACGCTTAATTTCTGGGCGCAGCAAAATCACATGAAACGTTGTTGTGTTCAGTGGTTGGCCGGAGAAGTTTCGGAAACGACATTTAGCGATACGACCGATCTGGCGTCCTTTGGGAATCTGATTGCCGACAATATGAACAGGTTTCTCGGCGGGACGAACTGGAAAGTGGGAGCCGTACCCGCCGATCTTGAGAAAATGACCAAACTTGTGTCATTCGCAGGCGATTCGTGCTGGGATGGGCTCGCAAATATCGCTAAAGTTTTCGAAGTCGAATGGTGGACGATTGAAAACGGCGCGGAAGTTTGGATCTATTTCGGGAAGTTGGAATTAGGTTCTCCTGAACGATTCGAGCGCGGAGAAGTCGTTTCTTCCATCCCGGCCAAAAAAGGGGATGATTCGAATTACGGAACTCGGTTTTTAGTTTTCGGATCGACTCGAAACATACCTAACGACTATGGTAATACTCAGCAGGGAGGGGTAACTAATCACGTTTCAGAAAAACGGCTGCATCTTCCGAATGGGATGCAGTACATTGATGCATGGGAGAATATAGCCTCTGGCGATGTTGTGGAGAAAGTGGTGTATTTCGAGGATGTGTATCCTAAAAACACCGATACGATTACCGATATTACTACCATTAAGAGAAAGTTAGAAGGATCGGAAAGCAGCGATACTTTCGACGCTTACGTAATGACATGCGCTAATACGCCGTTTTTACCATCCGACACCATCGTAGGCGAAACCCTGCGTTGCGTATTTACAAGCGGAAGCCTTAAAGATCAAGAATTTGAAATAGCCCTTATCGACAACGATAATAACGTCATAGACCCTGAAAAATGGAAACCTGAAGACGGATTTAACAAAAAATTTGAAGTCATCGCCAAGACAGAAAACTCCGGGGATGGGAATGTCCTGATTATTCCCAACAAAGACTTGCATCCGGAGGTGGGCGACACAATGGTATTAACCGGAATAGAATTACCCAAAGAAAGAATTGCTGAAGCCGAGCAGGATCTTTTGAAAGTGGGTAAATCTTGGGCAATAAAAAATAGCAGCGATACCAACGTGTATGATTGTCCTACTAATCCCGTGTATTGCCAGCTAAACGATAAAAACTACGAAGCCGGACAAAAGGTGCTTCTTATAGGCAGCAATTTTGGTGTTGATGGTCGTCAATCGCGGATTCAGGGATTTGAAAAGAAGCTGTACAATGAGTATATCGCCACCTATACCGTCGGCGATAATACGGTTTATTCCCGCCTGGGCAGCATCGAAACCAACATAAAGGAAAACCAGTATGCGGAAAGAATCGGTGTTGTATCCGGCGTAGGCATCTATGTTATCAGTAGATACGACAACACGGCCCCCACCGATTACAACGTTTTTTCTGCACTTCGGAGTATGGAGGACTTCCACCCCAAAGGTGGCAGGAAATCCCTTGATTTCAATGCGGGCAACATAAATGCTGCCCAGGATATGACCGCTGGCGGGGATGCGCAAGTAGGAGGAAATATTGAATCAGGGGGAGATATATCCGCCGGGGGAAACGTAGATGCGAAAGGAAGCGTTACGGCGCAAGGCAACGTCGAATCTGACGCGGATGTTATTGCGAAAGGCAAGTTCGCTACGGCCAATTTCCGCAAGGGAAATATCAGCGGAGCCGGTGCGGGCGTATATCAGGATAGCACGGGCAGCAGTGTCGTGGAAGCGGACAAGCTAATCATTCGCAAAGAAGCGGTATTCAACGAGGCCATCATAAATCAGATGTCTTTCAGGCTCGGAGAAACGGTACATTCGAACGGAGGCTTCGAATGCACGTCCGCACAAGAGGAAAGCACTTATTATCGCTGTTATTATGACAACAAGAACGGTACGAGATATAGCGGTATTGTCGTAGGCGATCAGGCAAGATGCCAACGTTACTCCGCCGATAACAAAAGCATCATTAAATATTTTTGGGCACTCGTTACCGGCGTGGGAGACGATTATGTGGATATCTCCAAAACGGATAAAGACGGCAGCGGCATTCCCGCGGAAGGGGACAATATCGTGCAGTTCGGTAACAGAACCGACGTCGCCCGCCAATCGGCAATCGTAATAGATGCAAGGGACGGCGGCTCCATACAGGTATTGGCTAAAATAGACTCTTTCGACCTGACGGATAAAAACTATATCGGGATCGGGGTAAATCCCGTAACGGGCCGCGCGTATCAGTATGTATACGGGGATATGTTCTGCGGGGATAGAAACCTGGATGATCCCGAAGCGACTTACATCACCTTTCAACAGGCCCCCGGCGATACCAAACCGAGAATGAGGATGAATACCGACGTAATAATCGGTAAAAACAGTTCGGGACTGAAGAATCTTTCGGAGTGGCCGGAGGTGAAACAGGATATCGATACGGCAAAAGATACAGCCCAAGACGCTAAAGATGCGGCGGCATCGTTGAACACCACCGTCGCCAGCATGAAAGACTTCACCGACGAAGCCTTTGCCGACGGGATTGTGGATCGCGCGGAAGCGGCATCCATCGAAAAGTATACCAATACGGTCAACGAAACCAAAGAAAGCGTCGATACGTCATACAGCACCGTATATAATAATACGCTGCTGACCGGCACGGCCAAGACGAATCTTGCCGCGGCGAAAACCGCTTTCGATACGGCTGTCGCAAACCTATTGACATCGATCCAATCGGCATCGGCGGACGGCGTAGCCACTCCCACGGAGAAATCTGACGTGGATTCTAAATACGACATCTTCAACACGGCTTACGGCACATTTAACACCCGATTAGAAGAAGCGAATAAATACATCCAGACAGCAATTAACACTACCGCACAGGGGGCGTATCAACTGTCGCAGGAATTGCAAACGGCGGTAAACGTGCTTAACGATACGATCATCCCGGATTTGCAAAGCCAGATCGACGGATCGATTACATCTTACGAAGGGACGGAAGTGCCTACGCTCAACAATGCCCCTGCAAACGAATGGGCGAGCACCGAGGAAAAGAATCGCCATATCGGGGATTATTACGACAGATTTGTAGTCATTGACGGGGAAAATGTTACGGAGCGGTATAAATTTTCATATCAAAACAATACATACCAATGGCTACGAGTTGCCGATAGCGGTGCGGCGCAGGCTCTATCAGAAGCCCGCGAAGCATTGGGACTGGCCGGAACGAAAGCTAAGCTGTTTTATGGAGACAGCACCCCCGCCGTTCCGTATAGCGTAAATGATATATGGATTAAAACATCGGGAGTCATCTATATCAGTAACGCTAATAAAGCCGAGGGTTCTACCGCTTCCGAATCCGACTGGGAAGATGTGAATGACGCCCAACTCAGGCTGCGTCAGATGGCCTCGGATAGCGTAATATCCAAAGAAGAAAAGGCCACGCTACGCAATAAGGTCGCCCAGATCGACAAAGAATACGCATCTTACCAGGACGATGCGACGACATACGGCGTATCGATTGCCGATTTGTCCGCCGCCTACAATACCTTGAAAAACTTCCTATCCGGGACGGTTGCGGTCAATATGGATTCCGATACGACCCTGACCGATGCGCAACGATCAAATTACAATACTTATTTCGCTAACTATGATGCGGAAGTGAGCCGATTCGCCAATCTCATCGCGGATGCAATGGCAAAAAATGCGGCTGACGCCGCGGTGGATGCCGTACAGATTGGCGGAGTGAATATTCTGAACGGCACAAAAAATTTTTCCGATCATTGGAGCGGAGAAGGGCAAATTCTGTCTGAACAATATTTAGGTCTAAACGTCGTATATTGCAAAGTTCCGACTTCCGCCGATTATGCAGAAGTTCGCCAGCAGGTGAATGTACCGTTCACGCCATCGGAAGAATATACTCTTAGTTTTTGGGCCAAAGGGGAGGGCTATGTCCACACCTACTGCTATCCTGTAATTAGTCAAAGAATTATAGCTACCAACGGAGATGCCTCCGTCGGTTCCGCTGTCGATACTCGTATGAGGTATGTTCTGACTTCGGAATGGAAGCGTTTTTTCGTAACATTCCTAACTTTGGGAACTGTCAGTCCGAGCGGAGATAACAGAGTGTTATTTAGAGTTCATTCAGGAAACAATGAAGTGTATTTGTGTGGAGCCAAGCTGGAGCAGGGCAATAAGGCTACGGCGTACTCCATATCTGACAATGACCAGAAGGAGTACTCGGACAAAGCCCTGGACGCCTTGGCCGATATTGCCAGCGACGACAAGCTGACCCCCGGCGAAAAACAGGACGCCAAACGGGAATGGGAGATCATCCAGGGCGAGAAACCGATCCTCACAGCCCAGGCCGATACGATCCAACTGAGCACCGCCGATTATCTGAACGTCTACAATGCCCTGAGCGCATACATTACGCCGCTGCTGGCGGATATGACGACGACCTCGACGATCACCGGGTCGGTTTTCAATGCGAGATTCAAAACGTACTATGATGCGAAGACGACGTTGCTGAAAAATATTCAGTACTATTCGTCCGGGCAGTTCCGGATCACTACGATCGACGCTACGGCGCTCGATCCGGATACTTATTATCCGGTAACATTCACTTTATACAATGCTACAGATTATAAAGCGACTTTTAATATCGGAACCGTATTAGGCGCGAGCGGGACGCCTCCCTGGGCTACCCATGCACAGGGATTCTCATGCAATTGCGCCTGGGAGTCGAACGGGAACCGCTGGGGCACGCTACCCGTCAAAAGGTATATCCATTCCTTTGCTTACAGCTTTGCAGAGAGTACGCCCGTCGGCAGCATCGGACAGGTGATAGAGATATCGATGGAATACATATACGTTCGCGGCGGCGGCAGGTACACGGTGCGTACCTCCGGCTTCACTTTCATTGAATTGCATCCTTCCGGTTATCATTGGACTTCCGGAAGTTCATCCGGCGATCTTCCCACCCGGACGTCGATAGAAACGCCGGTCGTGAATCTCGATGCAGCGCAAAAAACAGCCCAAGACGCTAAAGATGCGGCGGCATCGTTGAACACCACCGTCGCCAGCATGAAAGACTTCACCGACGAAGCCTTTGCCGACGGGATTGTGGATCGCGCGGAAGCGGCATCCATCGAAAAGTATATCAATACGGTCAACGAGACGGGCTCCGCAGCCGATGCCGCCTATGGCAAGCTGTATAACAATCCCTATCTGGGAGGTTCGGCGAAAACGGATCTTGCCACAAAGAAGAGTGCGTTTGACGCAGCTAAAGTAAGTCTTCTGAATGCCATTTCAGCGGCGATTGCGGACGGCAAAGCATCAGAAGCCGAAGTAAGGAACGTGAATGCACAATACACGGAATTCAATGCTGCATACAAAGATTTCACGAGAGCCATAGAAGATGCAAATCAGGCTATTCAGAACGAATTGAAATCCTATTCCGATGCCGCCCAGGATGCTGCCGATGCCGCAGCCGCAAGAGTTGCGGAATTGGAATTTCTGAAATCGGCATTTTCGGATATGACTACGGAGATATCGGACGGTTTGTTGCTTACAGGGTTTGTCGGCGTCCGCGATTCCGCATCGAATATCGTTGCGGGATTATCGGGTATTAACCCGTATTCCGATCTATCCCGATACCCGATACTGTTCGGCGGCGCCACTTCTGCAAAAGCGGCCAACGACGCTAAGTTTCGGTTTTATTCGGATGGGTATTTTGTATTGGGAGGCGACCGGCTGGTATTCGACCCTACAAATTCTTCTCTTACTGTCAGAGGGGCTATATATGCGAGCTCCGGGGAATTTCGGGGGAAGGTGTACGCTTCGGGCGGAGAGTTCACAGGGAAAGTGGTAGCAACTTCAGGCGAATTCACGGGGATAGTTCATGCTTCAGCAGGCGAATTTACAGGCACCATAACGGCGAGTTCCGGGAAAGTAGGTGATTTCGTTATCGACAACGGAAACCTTCTTAATACAAAGAATAGCGGCAATATTAAGTTTACCTATGGGGAATCCTATGTTCAGCTTGGGAATGAAAGTTCGTATAATAATAATTATGGCAATTTGACTATCAATGCGAAAGTATCGTCCGGGCTTGTCCGGGCTATAAGTGTGGGCGCATGGGGCGGCACTGATAATATTGCCATAGAAATATGGGATGGAGACATTCGCCTCAATGCCGACGCTAAAATACGAGGGATAGCAACATCGACCAAATATCTTTTTTCCGCAGGCAGCACATATCTAACAAGAGAGGACGATTATATAGAATACAACGGGTCGGAAACGACTCACATTTATCTGCCTTCGACTAACAACGATGGTAAAGTAATTTGGATTAAAAAATCGGGATCTGGTAACATAATAGTTCACGCTTATAATGCCGCCCATTATATCCGAATGGGATCAGGCCCCGTGAAGGATGTTACGATCAATTGGAATAGCGAATGTAAGTTTACATTTATCAACTCTACAAAATTTTGGAATTACGCAAACTACAATAACTAAAATTATGAAGAACATCGATTTAACGAATCTGCGGGTTTATTTGGATTTTGCCAGGACGAAATCCGAGGTCAGGGATTACCGGGTATCTATTGCCGACGCAATCTATACGGGGTGTCCCGGCATAGAATATCACGCATTGGTACATAAAATTTACGATAACGAAGGGCCAATTCAGCTTTCGAATAGAGAGGCCGATCTCCTCCAAAAGGTGGCCGAGGCTTGCACTCCCGCCATATACGATGCGATCATGGAACAATTAAATTCTGAAGAATAACAAATCAAACGAGATCAGATGGAAACAGTATTAGCAATACTGGCTGCGGCTTTCGGCTCCGGATGGGCCATTCAAATAGCTTTCTATCGGTATGAAAAAAGAAAAAGAAAAGCAGAGGTCGAAAATGTCGAACTTGACTTGGATACAAAATATGATGAATTGCAAGAAAAACGGTTGGGTGAAGCTTATCAACATATTGACAGATTGCAAGGAGTTGTTAACTCCGAGCGTGATAAATGGATAAAACTGGCAAATGAAGTCGTCTTGTTAAAGGAAGAGTTATTGAATGAACGAGAGGCAAAAAAAATGGCTGAATTTGATCGATGCACAGTATCTAATTGCGATAAACGCACTCCCCCGAGAAAGTCGGTAAGCATAGAAAACAAATAGTAACAGGACAGTATTTTACGATTAAAGATATGGCAGACATCAATAAACTGGCCCCCTTTATCCGGAAATGGGAAGGCGGCTTCGTGAACGACCCTTACGATCAGGGCGGCGCAACGAATATGGGTGTGACAATCGCTACATGGCGACAGATAGGTTATGACAAGGATGGCGACGGAGATATCGATGTAGACGACCTTAAAATGCTTACGTGGGACGAAGTCGTCTCCCGTGTATTGAAACCGCACTATTGGGATCGGTGGAAAGCCGACGAGATCCGCAATCAATCGCTGGCTAACATCCTGGTCGATTGGGTCTGGGCATCGGGAGCCAACGGCATCAAGATTCCGCAACAGATACTCGGCGTTGCAGTGGACGGTATCGTAGGCCCTAAAACCATTGCCGCACTGAACGCCCGCGACCCCCGCGAACTGTTCGCTCAGATCAAACAGGCCCGGTTAAATTTCGTGGACAATATCGTTCGAAAGAAACCGTCTCAGAAGCGGTTTATCAACGGATGGAAATACCGCATTAACGAAATCAAGTTCGAGCCGTGAAAAAACTGGTAGTTATATTGGGAGTGCTTGCCGTATCGTGCTGCCGCCAGGCAATGCCGATCCGCTCGGAGTCAAAAGACAGTGTCCGGGTCGAGTATAAGACCGAATACGCGGAGAAGATACGGATCGATACGGTAAGGGTTCCTGTCCCCGCACAGTCGGCGCAAATACAGATCCGCGATAGTTCATCACACTTGGAAACGGACTTTGCAGAATCGGACGCACGGATCGGTACAGATGGAACATTGTACCATGACCTACGGAACAAGCCGCACACATATCCCGTTGCCGTTCCCGTCAAAGATGCCGAGAAAACAATAATTCGGGATAGTATTGTTTATCGTGACCGGTACAAAGAGATTCCCGTCCCGGCAGATTTGACGAAATGGCAAAAATTTTCGATATGGGCCGGACGGCTTGCTTTATTGGCATTAATCACATGGGTGGGATGGAAAATTTGGGGGTTAACAAGGAAGATACGGAATCGTTAAAAAATACCCTTTTTGAATCAAAAGGTACTGCATTTGATACCCACAAACAAGAACAGCGCTGATAATCAATGCAATTAGTACTGTATAAGGGAATCGAACCCTTATTTGTAGACTGAGAATCTACCGTCCTAACCGTTAGACGAATACAGCATTATTCGATGCAAAGATAACTAAAAAAATATTTTTGCAAAAAAACGAAATGCATTTTTACATAAAAAGTCCGGAGACTCCCAAACGAAGTCTCCGGACAAACGGATACGATTCTCTCCTACGGCTTACCAGTTCAGTTTCGCCCAGCGGGTATTCCATTTACCCCATGACTCCGGACCAAAATCGAGCGTATAGGCATAACTGATATATTGCTGAACACCGAGTTTTATGTGCCCCTGCTCGTCTCCGCTCCAACCGCAGTTATGCGCGCCCGGCTGCAATCCTTCCCTGATTTCGGCGATCTTCTCAAACTTGATCCCGTCGTCGGACTGTCACAGCACGATGTAACTATTGGCAGACATTCGGGCCGCCGTATGCACGGCCTGGAATTTCCCGATATCCTCCCGGTATTTTACATCGCTGTGATCCGCCCCGCCGATAGCGCCTTTATCCATCGCCGTTCCATGGAACACGAGGTGACCGGGCCAGTTCGGATCGTCGGCCGACGCAGTCGCTACACGCGTGGTAACGCTCTGGTCGTCCCACGAATAATAGAAATAAACCGTATTGTCGAGAACGACTATCGACGGTTCTCCGGCTCCGAAATTCACGGGATTGCCGTCGTAACGGATTACCGGTTGTACGTCCGTTCCGGTTGTCCAGCCGGAACCGTTCCATTTCTCCCACGGCCCGTTCGGGAATTTGGAGCGGGCTACGTAAACATGGTTTTCGACCATCGCTTCATTTTCGGTGGAGGTATATCCGATATAGTAATAACCGCCCCACCGTGCAACTCCCGGATCGCATACGGAAAAATGATCGGACGAAAATTCGGTCGGCAACAGTACCATCTCTTCCTTCGTCCATGTCTTGCCTCCGTCGTCCGAATGCTGGTAAGAAGCCTGATCCCAAAAATTATAACCGCTCGTTTTGTCCACGCTGTACTGCGCCTGCCAGTTCCGGCCGCTCACGACCTGCCCGTTTTTGTAACTGGTAACGCCCGAAACGCTTCCGGTAGCCAGCCAAACGCCCGATTGCTCGGTCAGCCCTTTGGACAGCTCCCACAAATAAGTCCCGGCCGGAAACTTATCGTCGTTGGTCACCCCGATCTTTTCCCCGTCTTTATAATCTTTGAACGTCGCAGTCGCTACCGGCGTCTGTTGAACGACCTGGCTGTAACTCATGCTCGCATCGTCCCACTTGTACAAATTAAAAGTAAAACCGCAGGGCTGCCCGTTCCAATTCGGGCTGGTTACGCTGATACTCCAGAACGGAGTTTTTGCGGTAAACTTCTGTCCGACCGTATTATTGCCGGTAATACCTTGCGCCTCATGCGTTCCGCTCTGATTGAACAGGTAATTCCAATCGCCGTACTGACCGCCGGATGCGGCAAACCACGCATCGATCGAACCGTCGTCATGAATCATGATCGACGGCCCGTAACGGTAAGTGCCGGCCTTATAAATATCCCATCCGTCGGAAATGGTGGGAATATATTTCGCTCCTTGCTTTACGGTAATTTTCGCGCTCAGATCGCTATTTTTGTCTTTGACGAGGACGAAAGCGTACCGAATGGCGTCGGTCTTGTCGAAAGGATCGACTTTCAGATGCAGCACGTCGGTCGACAGGCCTTTCGATCCGACCTGGGTGATCCATTGAACGGTATCGGGGATCTGCACTTCGTAATCGACGTTCTGTTGAAGTTCCACGTCGATCGTTTCGCCGGCAGACGGAACCGTATAAAAATCCTGCGTCAGAATCAGCGCATCTTTCTGTCCGCGCGTCACCGTAACGGTCTCGCTCGCGGTTCCCGCCGTAATGACGACTTCCGCTGAAAAGTCGTCGTACAATTCATAATCTTTTTTTGCCGTAACGGTTATTTTCACATCGCCTGCTTTCCCCGACTCGGGCGATATACTGCACCAGGAGGAAGCTTTCGTGTCGTTTACTTTCGCGCTCCATGCCACATTGGTGGTAAAAGAGATAACCCCGTTCCCTCCGGCCGCCGGTAAATTCACCTCCGGGGAACCGGTAATTTCGATTTTCGGATCCGGCGCAGGATCGTCTTCTCCTTTGTCGCCGCATTGCCAACAGGCGACGGAAACGAACACGATCAAAAAAGCAATTAAATTTTTTTTCATTTTATTAAATTTATATTACAAAAATAACAAATATTTTCGGAGTTTTACCTCGATTATCCGAATCCGACAGGATGAAACGATTCCGATCCATCCCTGACGCTCCTTTCGAAAAATCCGGAACCGACCGTAAAATACCGTAATAAAAAAGCGAAGCCGGATCATTTGATCCGGCTTCGCCAAAAAACTACTAACCTAAATGACTTTTCGATTAATCATTGCTGATAATCTTAAAGTACCATCCCTGAGTACATACATAAGACATGTACTGCGTCTCGCCGGTAACACCCGATGCGTAGCGTGCGGATTTACTACCGTCGAACATTCTTGCATAAGCTACTCCGCCATCGGTAAAGGTCGTACCGTCGTCCGACAGCAGTACACAGGTTTGATTGCTCTTGACATAGGTTGCCGTGAACTGCCCATTGACAAACTTCACGTCCACATCCGTATTGCTGTCGAATGTCCAGGCATCGGCGCTTGCGCTCAACGCAGCGGGCCAGTTGTCTTCGGAGGCAGCCGTACGAACGACCAACTTATTCCCCTTCATGGTATACAAATAAATCTGACCGTTATTCTCAACCACAGATACAGGAACCTCGCTCGCAACCACGGAAGCGTAATCTCCATCTCCCCAAGCAGAGCCGTCCCATTTAGCCCAAGAGTCTTTAATATTCGCAGTACGTGCTAACTTAACGTTGCCACCATCCGCAAAAGCCGCATAATAGTAACCGTCACATTTTACCACACGCAAATCCGTCGGAGAACATTTTTCGAGCCAACTTTCATTCAAAGAGAACACATAACTCTGATCTCTCCAGGTAACACCGCCATCCTTAGTTTCACGGTAAGCCGCACCTGTCTTACTGCCGCTGACATAATAGATGCGTACCTTCGGGCAATTGGACGATACGGCTTGGCCTGCCAAGAATCCCTGGAAACCGTCTTTAGCTCCTGCGGAAGCAGACCAAACTCCCGAACTTTGCTTCGTCGATTGCATTACAACCAGATATTCTCCTGCAGGATAAGTATTACCTTGATCCGCATTCAACAAATTAGGCCAACTATTATCCCCGTATGAAAGATCTTTTTTCTGATTCACGGGGTTGCGTTTAACAGTAGTAGCATAATCCGTATCCCAAACATACAAAGAAGCGGTCATTACTCCGTCTCCATGCTGTTGCGACCAAGTACAACAAGACACCTGCATGTCGGTAAATGGTCCGGCAGCTACGAAACGTACCCCGAATTCTCCATTTGCAGACAAATCAATAGGGCCTTGAGCATCTCCGTTCCACACATGCATTTCTTCCCTGTTAGCGCTGTATTGCTTAAACAGGTAGAATGCATTGAATGCATTTTCGCCCGTCTGCACGACACTCGGAGCCGTCAGATCCGAGCTCGATCCACGCATAATGAAATAACCGAAATCGCCTCTCTGCACGATTTCGATCCGGCGAGTTAGGGTCTCTTCCTTCTCATCGGCAACGATTTCCGTCACATAAACATAACCCGTACGGGCATCCAACGCAGGATTGGACAGAACAGTTACGTTAAAGACCGAATCTTTCATCACCGCCTTGGAATCCGGCACAATGATCCAATCCTTGCAAGCGTCGTCCGCCTCAACGCTGAACGGGCGGTTTGTTTGTACGGTAAGAGCCACCGGTCCGCCGCTTTCGCCCACATTATAAGTGGTTTGCGGCAAGAACATCGCCGACGTAGAAAACTGGGTAACTTTCAACGTTTTGGTTTCTCCTCCCGAAGTGATAACTACCTCGGCTTCGCGGTCGTCGTAATCCGTATTCTCGTCAAGGTTGAGCGTCAGGAACCAATGGCCCGCATTCCCGCTTTTCGGAGAAATCTCCAGCCATTCGTCGTCCACGGTTGCAGGAGCCACTTTGTATTTCACTTCAGCAGTCCAATCTCCCACGGTCGAAAAACCGATTACTTTCTTCCCTCCGATTTTCGCTGATTCGTACTCAGTCAGAGGAAACTTGAAAGAAAGCTCGCCGTCGTCACCATTCTCCTTGTCATCGTTGCATGCACCCAAGAGACCGGTAAGTGATAGACAAGCTATCAAATAGAACAATTTTCTCATAGTTTTTAGGTATTATAATAAAACAGTTATTTGTTAAAAATTCAAATTTCCTTTGAAAAGCGGGGAGCAACCGGTGCACTCCATTAATTGCTCCCCGCTATAATACCGTCAGGTTTTATTCCACGAAAGAATAAGGCACCATCCTGGTCGGCCATGCCGTCTTGGAATACTGTCCGCCGTTCTGATAAATCATCAGGCGGGGAGTCGTCGACGTAATATGGCTCTGCTCGTTGCAGATGAAACGGGCATATTTGGCGCGTACGCGGATATTGTTCGAAAGCACGCCTTTCTGTTCCCATCCCGAGACGCCGTCTTTCGAAACCCATACGACCGAATAACTGTTCACATCCGCGATATTCACGCCGTGTACGGCTTGAAAACAATCCTGATCTTCGATATATCTTACGCTGCAACCATCGATGTTCAGCCCTTTGAAGGCCGTGCGGTCGATTACTTCGCCCTGATCGGTCATAGATGCCGGCCAGTTCGGATCGCTGGCGGCAGCCGTCATCAGCCGAACGTTGTAAATTTTCTGTTCATTGTCGCTGTACGTGTAGTACAGATAGATCTGATCTCCCTTCACGACCAGGCTCGGTTCTCCGGCTCCGAAGAACGTTTCGGTTGCCGAAAGCTCGGCATCGACCGCAGGAGCCGGATCTCCTCCCCACGACGAACCGTTCCATTTTTCCCAGTCTTTTCCGTTGATCGTCGCACTCCGGGCAACAAACACGTTGTTGTCCAGGCTTTCGTCCAGCGTAGCCGACCCGGTATAGGCCATGTAATAGTAATCCCCGACTTTCACGACCGACGGATCCTTGGCATAATATTTATCCGCCTTATCCTTGGTCGGAGCTACCGCAATCACTTCGTCCTCAGACCATACGGCATTGATCGAAGCGGTAGGTGCGCTGTAATAACGAATCTGAGACGAGTATCCGACGTCGCCGGGAGCCGTATATTGAACGGAGTTCTCGTGCCCTGTTATACCGGATGTTTCGCTTCCGTTCACCCAGCAGATCATGCCATTAGCCGTGGCTCCGCCCCAGGCGCCCGGAGTACCTTCGGTTCTCTCCATATACAGCAGATAAGCCCCCATCGGGAATTTAAGACTTCCGGTCGCTTCGGTATAACCTCCGTTATCGGCGTTGAGTTCCAGCCAACCGGCTTCGCCGGCCTGGTCGTAATGCACGAATTCGTAGGTTGCGATCGGCGTACCGGTCAGGGTCGTCTGGTAATTCGTATCCCAGTTGTAAAGAGAGAAACGCATCGACGAATTCGGATTATCCCAGTTCGGACAGTGTACCGCCCAACCGTAAAACGATTGATCGAACATATAGTAAATCGCTCCGTTGCCCCCTTCGCCATGCCAGCCCTTGGCGCCGCCGCCGTCGCCGCTGCCGTTCAGTTTCGTACGCGCCGGCATACTTCCGTTCAGTCCCCCCGGAGTGGAATACCATGCGCTCATCGTACCGTCCGAATTTGCGATCATCGAAGCCGCATAACGGAAATTGTCGTTCGTAGGAGAGTAGATTACCGCCCCGCCATCGGTAATGACAGGTATCCCCGTTTCGACCACCTCTTCCGGGCGGGCATACTTATCCGAGATCGGACTCGGATCGGGCATACTATCACAGCTACTCATCTGTACCAGCAGCAGCGCAACCGCCGACAACTGTGCAATGTAAGTTAACTTTTTCATAATTAAAACTGATTAATGAACATTTAAATTTTAGTATTCGTTTTCGTTTTCGTTATCGGTAATGTAAGTAAGCCGTAACCCATCCGGCCGGATCTTTCCGGAAAAGCTTGAGCATTTCCGCGGCCGGCGTATTGCCCGACCGGTTTTCGGCGAACCCTTTCGCCTGATTGGCGATATCCACCTGCATAATCGCCTCGAAACGATCGATCAAAGCCTGCGGAATAGGATTCCCTTCGACGACATGCTTGCGCATCAAGTGAGCCAGATTCGCTTCGCGGCAGTAGCACCGGATAGCGGTAATCATCTGTTCGAGCACTTCGATATCCTTTATATTTTCCGCCAAATAAGCGGCGTAAGGTTCGTCGTTCACCTGCTGTTGCGCTTTCCGGTAAAGATCGGCCGCCGCCAGCAATTTTTCGGAACTCGTCTCACAGCGCAGTTCGATATCTTCGAAGAACCACGGGTCGAGCGATTCGCTCTCGGTGGTCATAAACAAACTCCGGCGCGTCGATTTCCAACTCGGAGAAGGAGCTACGGCCCCTTCGATATGGGCGACGTCCCAGCGATGGTACACTTCGATCCCGGCCGGATTCTCGGTCAACAACCGGAAACGCCATGTAGCGTCCCACGGGAACACGGCAAGTCCCGTCGCGCTGGCTTCCCAAGCGGAAAGCACATCCGCGGCAGCCGTTCCGAACGGCTCGGCCAACTCCGCCAACGCCTGTTCGTTCGGCACAGCCAGGTCATGCAGTTTGATCCCGGCCATCAACTGATTCGGATCGTAACGGTCGGGAGTAAGTCCGAAATACTCTTTTACGCCCTGGATATTCGGGACATTTCCCACGGCATCCAACTCTTCGGCGACCAGACGCGGCGCGGCGATATGCGTCAGCGGCTGCAACTCCTCGTTAGCGCTGGCCATAAAAATTTCACCGACTACCGGAATGCCGCGTTCGGCGCAAAGCTGCACCGTATTTTTAAACCAGACATCCACCGGCCGGCTCAGTTGTACTTCCGCTATGTTGGAATGCAGAAACATCCCGAAGTTCCGAGTCGGAAGCGACGGAATGCAGGCATAGATCTGTCCCGCGGAAATTTCCCACGGTTCCCACCAGACCATCCCGTCCGGACTCACTTCGGCCCAGGCTCCGGTCAAAGCTTGTAGAAAGGCGGGAATACGTTCGTGCAACGGGATATCCCGGTCGGTCGGGCCGTTTCCGAACTCGTTGGCGACCCATGCGTCTTGATCGAACGTATAAACTTCGATATCGTCCAGCTCGGGAACCTCTTGCTTCAGCCTTTTCAACAACGAAACGTATTTGTCGACGATCTCTTTTTTCTGAATGCTGTTTTTTTCGGTGGCGATGTCGATCAGATCCGGCGTCAGGATCTTATACAGCGAATCGACTCTCGGGGCGCCGAAATGGAACAACGTCCGGAATCCCCATTTTTTGGCGATCCGAGCCCGTTCTTTGATAGCCTGCAAACGCTGATCGGCTTTTTCCCGGCTGCCGATTCCGTCGACATAAAGGATATCCTCCAGATTCAGCGGTTCGTCGGCCGGACGGGCTCCCCAGGCGATGTTCAACTGCAACGTATTATACCCCAGATCCTTGATGGCCTGCATCTGGGACTCGTCGTACCGGATATCAGGATTCGACGGATTGCCGATGATCGCGACCTTGTACCGAAACGGGTCCTTTTGCTGTTGTTTACAGCAGGACACGCCCAGCAGACACAAAACCGACAATACCGCCCAATACAGCCAAGGTCGAGGTTTATTCATAGAGTCGCGTTAATCGTTAAGTCAATAGTTTTCCGGTTATTCCGTTCCGTTCACCAAATGCCGCATATCCCTCGCGGCCAACACGTAATCCCACGGGTTTCCAAAATCGCCAAGGAAAATATTCGTCTCCGCCCCGCTTTCTCCATCGCCTCTTCTTCACCGGAAGACGCACTTCACCCATCCTATTTTCCAGTCCTCTACACCTTAATTTATAGATAACTGGCTGTAAAACGCGTGTAGATACGTAACAAAGATAATAATTCAGTCATAAATAAAAAATTTTTTCCGAGTTTATTTTTACAATTTCAAACATTATTTTTCACGACCATTTTACCAGTCCCGTTAAAAAACGATAGTTTTGACACCGCGCGCGATTGAAAGTTTGCTTTTTCGAAAACAAAAAATCGACTTATAATGTCAAAAATAGCACCTTCGACCCGTTTTTATCCGTTTATTTTGCATTATCCTAAAAATACGATCTTATGAGAACCTTTCGTCTGAGCCTATTGTGCCTGTTTTTTTGCGTTACGGCCGTGGCGCAGGAGCCGTCCGAATTCAAAACTCCCCCTACGAAATTCCGTCCCGATCCGCTATGGTTCTGGAACAATACCGACATTACCAAAGAAGGTATCGACGCCCAAATGCCCGGCTTTCTGGAAAAATGCGGCTACGGAGGATTGGCGATTTTGCCGTTCGGCCCCAATCTGACGCCCAAGTACCTGACCGAAGAGTATTTCGAACGTTATAAATACGCCGTCGAAAAGGCCGCCGAACTGGGGCTGACTCTCTCGCTGTACGACGAATACGGATTCCCGAGCGGCAGCGGCGGAGCGATCAACGCGGACGGAGTTCCCCGGTTTCGGAACCGCTTCCCGAACCTCACGATGAAGCGGCTCGACAAAATCGAAGAAGAAACCCGGGGCGGGGCCACCTACGTCAGCCCGGTCAGTAAAACGGGTCAACTGATGGCCGCCGTGGCCATGAACGCCGACACGAAAGAACGGATCGACCTGTCAGGCAACATCACCGAGGAAACCATCGTCTGGAAAGTACCCGAAGGGAACTGGAAAATCATGCAGTTCGTCTGCGTCGCGGACGACGATCCGAACATGGATTATCTGAGCGAAGAGGCGGCCAAAGCCTACATTTCGATGACGCACGAGGCTTACTACAAACGGATGCCCGAATATTTCGGAAAGACGATCACTTCGACCTTTTTCGACGAACCGACGCTGTACCGCGCGCAGGCCCGTTGCTGGACGCCGACATTCAACGAGACCTACATAAAAAAATACGGCTCCAGCCCGGCGCTGTACTATCCGGCACTCTGGTACGACATCGGCCCGGAAACGCAGGCCGCGCGGAACGCCCTGTTCGGTCTGCGGGCCGAGCTTTACGCAGCGGCTTATCCGAAAGCGGTCAGCGAGTGGAGCAAAGCGCACGGCATCGTTGCGACCGGACATCAGGATAACGAAGAGATCGAAAACCCGGTCGGAACTTCCGCCGACCTGATGAAATGCTTCAAATACCAGGATGTTCCGGGAATCGACAAAATCGGAGGCGACCGGCCGGCCGAGAAATTCTACAAAATAGTCAGCTCGGCGGCCTACAACTGGGATCATTCGCTGGTCATGTCGGAAACCTACGGAGCGATGGGTAACATCCCGTGGGACACCCTCTACAACGTAGCGATGGATCAATACTCAAAGGGGATCAACATGCTGATCCCGCACGCGGTATGGTTCAACGACCGGGACGTTACGTTCGAGCCCGAGCTGTCCCACCGAAACAGGCTGTACAACCAGGGACTGTACGAATTCAACACTTTCCTGGCGCGGCTGAACATGCTGCTGCGCAACGACGACCGCTTCGTCACCGACGTCGCGATGCTGTATCCGATCGAAACGATGCAGGGGGAGCACTACTTCGACGGACCGCTGGGAGCTTACGCGGGAGGCGTGAAGATCCCCGACATGGATTACGTGCAGATCAGCCAGCGGCTGACCAACGAACTCGGCCGCGATTTCCAGTTTCTGCACCCGGAAGTGCTGCAGGACGCCTGCCGAGTCGACAAGAACGGTCTGACACTGGCCAACACGAAACAATACAACACGTTCCGCACGCTGATCGTTCCGTCGTCGAAGACGATCAGCGTCGCGAATCTAGCCAAAATATTGACCTTCTTCGAAGCCGGCGGCCAGGTGATCTTCACAACGCAATTGCCGGTCAAGTCGACCGAGCCGAATGCAGACGCGCAGGTCGTAGCCCTGATGGACAAACTGCTGCCGGAAAAGCTGCGCAGCAGCGGCGAGCCCCATACGAATCCGGCGGGAGGCCGCGTCGTTTTCCTCGCCAAGCCCGGTGCCGATGCATTGCGCAACGCGCTGGCCCGTCCGTCGGAAACGTTCGACGTGGAATTTCCCGAAGGCATCGTACCGATGCGCTACATCCATAAAGAGCGCGCCGGAAAAGACATTTATTATTTTGCGAACCTCAACGGGAAAGCGTTCGATTCCGCCGTCGCGCTGCGCGGCAAAAAACGCTACGAACTCTGGAATCCGCATACCGGCGAAGTCACCGCTTTACAGCCGGAATACGCCAAAAAAGGAAAAGACCGGGTCAGCCTGGTAAGACTCCGCGTGGAGCCTTCGCAATCGGTATTCCTGGTCGAAACGAAATAAACCCAACTTCACTTAACCCAAACTTAACCTTTTTCGGGGAACCGCAGGGATCGTTTACAGCGATCCCTGCGGCCTTTTACGGACACGAGAAAAATCCTGATTCCACCCAGGTACAAAAAAAGGAAGCCCTGAAAAGAGCTTCCTTTCTGTTGACCCACCTGGATTCGAACCAAGAAAGGCAGAACCAGAATCTGCAGTGTTACCATTACACCATGGGTCAATGATTATTTTTACGGTGCAAATGTAATCAAAATATTTTTTTTGACGAACAATTTACGACAAAATTTTTCAGATAAAATGGTTCGAAGTAGGCCGTATCTTCGAATTTCTTCGCCGCAAAGGCCTTGAAAGCCGGTTTGACCAGTCCGCGAGCCGAAGGAGTGACCTCCGCAAAATGTACGCCCGGCTCGGTAAACAGCTCCCGGCTCTTCGCCGCGCCATTCCCGAACACCAGCAATCCGCCCTTTTCGGTACGTTGTTCCAGAAAACTTTCGGGCGTGACGATATGCGCCGTCACTTCCGAGAGCGGCTTCGCCGCCGCATCGAACAACTGGCAGTATACCTCCATCCGGCGGGCGTCGATCATCGGCAGCAACTTCATGTTCCGCATATCGTCCACGCCGAGAATCCCCGCATCGAAATCTTCCAGAGCAACGTGAACCAGCGCCTCGAGGCTGTTCACGGCGATCAGCGGAATCCCGGCGCCGTAACAGATTCCCTTAGCCAGCGAGACGGCGATCCGCAGCCCCGTATACGAACCCGGCCCCTTGCCGACCGCCACCGCATCCAGATCTCCCGCATCCAGGTCATGTTCCTGCAATACTTCCTGCACGTAAACGGCCAGGTTCTGCGCATGCTGTCTTCCTTCGAGATTCTCAAGCAGCGAAAGCAATTCGCCGTTTTTGGCCAGCGCCACCGAACCTACGTCCGTCCCCGCTTCTATACATAAAATAAGTGCCATTTTTCTGCCGTTTGGAAATGCAAAGTAAATGAATTTCGATCAAAAGCGCACCGCTCTTCCGTAAATAAAAACATGCGTTGCGCACCGGACTCCTACGGATTCGGCCGTTTATCGAAAAAGCCGTGACTGCGGAAACTGTAACAAGGCCCCGCCGTAACGATGATATGATCGAGCAGCGTAATGTCGAACAGCGAAGCCGCCAGATCGACCCGACCGGTCAGGGCTTTGTCTTCGTCGCTCGGCAGTTCGTTTCCCGACGGATGATTGTGCACCAGTACCAGCGCATTCGCCAGTTTTTCGACGGCCCGCTTGACGATCAGCCGGTGATCCACGACGGTAGCAGAAACGCCCCCCTGGCTGACCCGCATCCGGTCGATCACCCGGTTCGAAGCATTGAGATAAACCGCCCAGAACTCTTCGTAAGGCAACGCGCCGAGCTGCGGCTGGAACATCGCGACGATATCCTGATCGGTACGCACCGAATCGATCTGTTGTCCCTCTTCGATCCGAAGCCTGCGCCCCAGTTCCAGCGCGGCGGCAACCGTGGCGGCTCTGCGGATACCGAGCCCTCCCACCATGCGCAGGGCCGGCAAATCGCAACGTTCCATCCGGGCAAGGCTTCCGCCGAAGTGCGCCAGCAATCGCTCCGCCAGCCCGACGGCCGAATCCCCGGCATCGCCGTCCCGAAGCAGAATGCTCAGCAATTCGGCATCCGACAGCGCAGACGGTCCTTGCGCAACCAGTTTTTCGCGCACCTGTTTGTCCGTAACCGATGAAATATCCCGCATCATTCCGTTTATAACGTCATTCGCCGTCCGAACCTCCGGCTGCCTCGGAAAGCACCGATTCCCCCAGCCGTTCCAGCCGACGGATCGCCTCCTGACACGCCCGCTGTTCAGACTCCTTTTTACTGTCTCCCTCCCCGTCGCCGGACGGTCGGCCGTCCACCAAAACGGTCGTCCGAAAATGAGGCGATTTGGCCGTATACGACGCGCTGGGCGCCGAATCGAACTGCAAGCGTTTCCGGTTTTTCTGACTCCATTCGATCAAACGGCTCTTAAAATCGGTCTCCTGCTCGGACATATCGTCCAGATCGACGTATTTCCGCAGAATCCCGTTGATAAAAAGCCGGTTCGAAAAATCGTATCCCTTGTCGAGGTAAACCGCTCCCATCATTGCTTCGAGCGTATCCCCGTACAGGTGTTTCTGGGCAAAGCCGTTGCCGCCCTGGGCGATCACGTACCGGTCGAGCCCGATCTCGATCGCCAGCCGGTTCAGCGACGAACGCCGGACGATTCGCGAACGCAACCGAGACAGAAATCCCTCGTCCGCCTCGGGAAACTCGATGAACAGGAAATCCGATACGATCGACTCGATCACCGCGTCGCCGAGGAATTCAAGCCGTTCGTTATTGATCGGGGCCCCGTCGTCCAGAAACAAGGAAGCTGACCTGTGAATCAAGGCCAGCTTATAGAGTTCTATATTATTCGGACGAAGCCCGAAAATAGTTTTCAGCATTCGATAATATGCCTTATCCCTGCCGTAACGCAGCCTGAAATAAGACTGTATCGTTCCAAACATTACATCTTTTTGAGTACGACCGTCGAGTTGTGTCCGCCGAAACCGAACGTGTTGCTCAGCGCGCACTTCACATCGCGTTTCTGGGCGACGTTGAGCGTCAGGTTGAGCTTCGGATCGATATTCGGATCGAGGTTTTCGTTGTTGATCGTCGGAGGCACGATCCCTTTGGTCAGGGCCATCACGCAAGCCAGCGCTTCGATCGAACCGGCGGCGCCCAGCAGGTGCCCGGTCATCGACTTCGTGGAGCTGATGTTCAGGTTGTAAATGTGGTCTCCGAACGCGGCGAACAATCCTTTGATCTCGGCTATGTCGCCTACCGGAGTGGACGTTCCGTGCACATTCACGTAATCGATGTCCTCAACTTTCAGCCCCGCATCCGCAACGGCGTCGAGCATGGACTTTTTCGCGCCTTTCCCTTCCGGATCGGGAGCGGTCAGGTGGTAAGCATCGGCGCTCATGCCGCCGCCGGCTACCTCGGCATAGATTTTGGCCCCGCGGGCAACGGCATGCTCGTACTCTTCGAGCAGCAACGCTCCGGCGCCTTCTCCGATCACGAACCCGTCGCGATCGGCATCGAACGGCCGCGAAGCTTTCTGCGGGTCGTCGTTGCGGGTCGAGAGGGCCTGCATCGAATTGAAACCTCCGACTCCCGGAGGGTTGATCGCGGCCTCGGAACCTCCCGTGAGAATCATGTCCGCCTTGCCCCAGCGAATGTAATTCAACGAATCGATCATCGCATGGTTCGACGAAGCGCAGGCCGAAACCGTACAATAGTTCGGGCCCCGGAAACCGTATTTCATCGAAATGTGGCCGGCAGCCAGATCCGCAATCATCTTAGGTATGAAGAAAGGGCTATATCGCGGAATGAAACCTCCCTCGACATAGCTCTTTACCTCTTGGTAGAATGTTTCCAATCCACCTATACCCGATCCCCAGATAACTCCCACGCGTTCGAGGTCGAGCTTTTCGGGCTCGATCCCCGAGTCCTGCACCGCCTGTTCGGCGGCGATCAACGCATACTGCGAATAGAGGTCGTATTTACGCACCTCCTTGCGATCGAAGAAGTTATTCGGTTCGTAACCTTTGAGTTCGCAGGCAAATTTTGTCTTGAAGTTAGAAGGGTCAAAATGAGTAATAGGTCCTGCTCCGCTTACACCTTTTTCAAGATTAGTGAAGTACTCCTCAATGCTGTTACCTAAGGGGTTAATGGTACCTATCCCCGTAATCACAACTCTTCTCTGTTTCATAAAATACAACAAATTCGTTTGACAAACGCCCTGTCTCAAAGGCTCTTAATTATTTCTTGGCAGAAATGTAGTTAATAGCATCACCTACGGTGGTGATCTTTTCAGCATCTTCGTCCGGAATCGAAATCTCGAATTCCTTTTCGAATTCCATGATCAATTCCACGGTGTCCAGCGAATCCGCGCCCAGGTCATTGGTAAAGCTTGCGGCGGGAACAACTTCAGCAGCATCAACGCCGAGCTTGTCAACGATGATCTCAACCACTTTTGATGAAACGTCTGACATAATCAAATTAGTTTAAGTTTAACAATTGTGTTTATTCCAAAAATAACTTTATATTTCAAAGCCAAATTTTTGCAAAAGTAACACTTTTTCGATTATTTTTGATAATTCTTTCTTTTTTTTACGGATACGACACGTTAACTATCGCATAAAAATCTAAAAATGAAGAAAATAGCCATTTTCGCATCCGGGTCGGGTTCCAACGCGGAAAACATCGCCGGCTACTTCGCCGCCGGAAATACGGCCCGCGTCGAACTGATATTGACCAACAGACCGGATGCCAAAGTGCTCCGCCGCGCCGAGAAACTGCAGATCGAATCGGTCGTATTCGACCGGGACACCTTCTATAATAGCGACCGGATCGTCGTGCTGATGCGCCGGCGGCAGATCGATTACGTCGTATTGGCCGGATTCTTGTGGCTGGTACCCGAAAACCTGCTGACCGCTTACCCGAACCGGATCGTGAACATCCATCCGGCCCTGCTGCCGCGCCACGGCGGCAAGGGTATGTACGGAGACCGGGTGCACCGCGCGGTCGTGGAGGCCGGAGACCGGGAAACAGGAATCACGATCCACCGCGTCAACGAGCGCTACGACAGCGGCGACATCCTGGCTCAGTACCGCGTGCCGGTAACCGAAACCGATACGCCGGAGACGGTAGCGGCCAAAGTCCACGCGCTGGAATACGAGCACTTTCCGGCAGAAATAGAAAAAGAGATCGCCCGATTGTAAAGGCGTCTCGTAAAACACAGTATATCATGCGTCTACTGCTTATCAGTAATTCGACCAATGCCGGCGAAGGGTTTCTCGAATATCCGGTCGGACAGATCCGGGAGTTCCTGGGCCCTGTCCGGGAAGTGCTGTTCATCCCTTACGCCGCCGTTACGTTCTCTTACGACGACTACCAGAGCAAAGTACAGGCACGATTTTCGGAACTGGGCGTCGAGGTGCGTTCCGTACACCGCGAAAGCAACCCGGCCCGCGCCGTGCGTGCGGCCGAAGCGGTCGTCGTCGGCGGCGGTAACACGTTCGCGCTGATCCGGGCCATGCAGCAACAGGGCCTCGTGCAGGCAATCCGCGAACGGGCCTTCGACGGTATGCCCTATATCGGATGGAGCGCCGGCAGCAACGTGGCCTGTCCGACAATCTGCACCACGAACGACATGCCGATCGTCGAACCGGCGTCGTTCATCGCCGCCGGACTGGTCAAATTCCAGATCAATCCGCATTATACGGACGCCCATCCCGACGGTCATGCCGGCGAAACCCGCGAACAGCGCATTCTGGAATACATCGCTGCGAATCCGGAAACTTACGTCGCCGGACTGCGCGAAGGGTGCATGTTGCGGGTCGAAGGCGACCGGCTGTCGTTGATCGGCAACCGCCCGATGCGGATCTTCCGTTGCGGGACGCAGCCGTTCGAGGTGCATCCGGACGAAGACCTGAGTTTTCTGATGTAACTTCGCGGCATGTCGTCGATACGTATCGGACAACGCGGCGAGGAGATCGCCGCCCGCTTTCTCCTTTCGGAAGGTTTCGACCTGCTGCACCGCAACTGGCGCAGCGGCCGTTACGAGCTGGACATTGTCGCCCGTAAAGAGGGCGTGTTGCACATCGTGGAAGTGAAATCCCGGAAGGCGGACGGACTGACCGCGCCCGAAGAGGCCATGACCCGGAAAAAATTCAACGCGCTGTTCCGGGCCGCACAGCAATACGTCGCCCTGTACCGGATCGACGCGGATACGCAGTTCGACTTAATCGCCGTCGACCTGCTGCCCGATTCCACGCACCGGCTGCGCTACATTCCGAACGCGATGGTTCCGCGCTGGTAACCGCCGATCTGCCGAAACCGCTTGGCGGAATGAAGAAAAAGTAGTAACTTCACGCATTATTAGAGAACCTTTTAAATCTGTGAAGGATATGTATGCGATATTGGCTCAGTGCCCGCTGTTCAGAGGTCTGACGGCGGAACAGATCGGGGAAACGATCGGTGAAAGGGGCGAATTCTCCCTGACCGAATACAAGGATAAAGACTGCATCGCCCACCGGGATACCGCCTATTCGGGCCTGATGATCATCCTGAAAGGACGGGTGCACGGAGAGATGGTTTCGGGCGGCAAAACGATCGTGGTAGACCCGATCGAGGCTCCGCAGTTGATCGCCCCCGCTTTCCTGTTCGGCGGTTACAACAAACTGCCGATCGACGTGATCGCCGACGGCGACGTAACGATCATGACGCTGCACCGGGGCTATATTTTCGAATTGATGCAGGCCAACGTGCTGATTATGTCGAACTTTATCGACATCATTTCGAACCGCGCCAACGTCTGGTCGAAAAAAATCTTTTTCCTGTCGTTCCGGTCGCTGAAAGAGAAAGTCGCCACTTACCTGCTGGAACACACTTCCGAAGAATCCGGCTCGGTACCGGTGCCCGACATCCGCGAAATCGCCGAATATTTCGACGCCACGCGCAGCGCGCTGCAAACCGTACTCATGGAACTGGAAAAGAAACACCTGATCCGATCCGAAGCGTCGTCGATTGCCGTACTGAACCGCAAAGGGCTGCGGGATATTCTCAAATAACGACCGATGCGGCTGCTCTACAACTCTGGCATCTATTTGACAAACGCCGCGATACGGCTTGCCGCCCTGTTCAACCCCAAAGCGCGACTCTGGGTGCGGGGACGGAAGGGCATTTTCGACAAACTGGCCCGGACGGTGGACTCCGGAGCCGACATCGCATGGTTCCATGCCGCTTCGCTCGGCGAATTCGAACAGGGACGGCCGGTGATCGAAGCGTTCCGCAAAGCGTGTCCGGGTTACAAGATACTGGTCACCTTCTTTTCTCCGTCCGGCTACGAGATCCGCAAAAACTACCCCGGAGCCGACTACATCTTTTACCTGCCGCCCGACACCCCGCGCAACGTGCGCCGTTTCATGGCGATCGTGCGGCCTAAAATCGCCGTTTTCGTCAAATACGAATTCAACTACCTGCTGGCGATGAAACGGGCGGGCACGAAACTCTACTTGATCTCGTCGATATTCCGCGACGGACAGATTTTCTTCCGTCCTTACGGCGGACTTTTCCGCAGCGCGCTGAGAGCTTTCCGGCATATCTTCGTCCAAAACGACTCTTCGCGAAATTTGCTGAAAAGCATCGGCATCGAGCAGGTCAGTGTGGCGGGCGACACCCGCTTCGACCGTGTCGTGGAGATCAAGGAGGCTGCCAAG